>BNJS01003007.1_pt1 | contig 244424 bp, 265 predicted proteins | sample 8540461 | NCBI WGS metagenome assembly BNJS01 (sample SAMD00202454, study PRJDB9452) | human saliva metagenome | isolation source: human saliva | place: Japan
TTGCATTATCTGACTAGAAGAAAAAATTGATACACAAAAAGAATCAGGTAATAAACCTGATTCTTTTTTTATCTATATTCTCGATGGCTTGGATTACATGATACCGAAGAAACGAGCTGCGATACCTACTGCAAAGAGAGCAAGGATGATTGCGATTGGTGATACTTTTTTCTTAAGCAACCACATGCAAAGGAAAGTAAGGAGAAGTCCCATCAATCCTGGAATTAATGAGTTCAACTGTCCTTGAAGTGTTTGTGGTTGAATCTTATCTAGGCTCAATCCTCCAAGTGCATCAGCAAGAATTCCTTTCAATTCAGCACCAGTAACAGCACCTTCTGGGAAGTTGATGTAAGCACCTTCAGCCAATTGTTTACCTGGAAGGTTGACAGTAAAGTTGATAGATACCCAACGTTGTACAAGAACGGCAAGGATGAACATACCAAGGATAGAAGCACCTTTAGTGATGTCTTTCAAGATACCACCAGACATGTCTTTAGTGATTTCAGATCCAGCTTTGTAACCGAACTCTTGTGTGTACCATAGGAAGGCCATACGGATAGCATTCCATCCAAAGAAGAAGAGAAGGGGACCAACAAGGTTACCAGATGCAGCAAGTGATGCACCAAGGGCTCCAAGGATAGGACGAACTGTAAACCAGAATACTGGGTCACCGATACCAGCAAGAGGTCCCATCATACCGATCTTAACCCCTTGGATAGCTGCGTCGTCGATTTCAACACCGTTAGCGCGTTCTTCTTCAAGTGCAAGAGTAACCCCCATGATTGGAGCAGCTACGTATGGGTGAGTGTTGAAGAACTCAAGGTGACGCTCAAGAGCAGCCGCTTGTTCTTCTTTTTTAGTGTACAATTTTTTGATAGCTGGGATCAAAGAGTAAGCCCAACCCAAGTTTTGCATACGTTCGTAGTTCCAAGAACCTTGAAGGAATTGTGAACGCCACCAAACTTTTTGACGATCTGATTTTGATAATTGAATTTTTTCAGCCATGATTGTTCCCCTTTCTAGTAGTCTTCTAGGATATCACCGATTGGGTCGTTAGAAGTCGCAGCTCCGCCGCCACCGTTTCCACCTTGTTTTGTAAGGTTAAGGTAGATGAAGGCAAGGGCAACACCGATGACACCAAGGGCAATCAAAGTCAATTGAGAAATTGCTGCAAGAGCAAAACCGATAGCGAAGAATGGCCATACTTCACGAGTTGCCATCATGTTGATAACCATAGCGTAACCAACGGCAACGACCATAGCACCACCGACAGCCATACCACCATTCAACCAGTCTGGCATCAATTTAAGAGCATCTTGAACGGCAGAAGCTGGGATAGCGATAAGGAATGCAGCAGGGATTGCAATACGAAGACCTTGAAGAAGAAGGGCGATAAAGTGAGCACGTTCAACAGCCGCAATATTTCCGTCTTTAGCAGCAGCATCAGCAGTGTGAACCAAACCAACTGAGATTGTACGAACAATCATAGTCAAGAAAAGTCCAGCTACGGCAAGAGGGATAGCTGTTGCTGTTGCAACGGCGATACCTTCAGTAGTAAAGTTACCACCTTTGATCAAGATGATTGCTGCGGCAACAGATGCAAGAGCAGCGTCAGGAGCTACGGCAGCTCCGATGTTTGCCCAACCAAGGGCAATCATTTGAAGAGATCCACCAAGCATAACACTGCTTCGAGGTTACCAGTTGCAAGTCCGATAAGGGTACATGCGACGATTGGTTGATGGAATTGGAATTGGTCGAGGATACCTTCAAGACCTGCAAGGAAGGCAACAACTACAACCAAGATAGCAGAAATGATTGAAATATCTGACATGGTTTTATTCCTTTTCTATTTAGTTTTAATAAAGTATTTAATCCTGTTTTCAAAAATGATAGAAACAGATTAACATTATTGAACGTTTGCTTTTTTAATCAAGTCAAACAAATCTTTTTTCGTGTCGTTTGGTACTTTACGTACGTCAAATTCAACACCGAGGTCACGCATTTTTTCAAAGGTTGCAACGTCTTCTTTGTCCATAGACAAAACGTTGTTAATCATTGTTTTACCTGTTGAGTGAGCCATAGAACCAACGTTAAGGGTCTTGATTGGCACGCCACCTTCGATTGCACGAAGTGCATCTTGTGGTGTTTCAAACAAGATAAGGGCATGAGTGTCACCGAAACGTGGGTCTTTTGCAACGTCAATCAATTTTTGAATTGGAACAACGTTGGCTTTTACTCCGTTTGGAGCTGCTTGTTTAATCAATTCTTTACGCAAGTCGTCGTTAGCAACGTTATCTGAAGCAACGATGATACGGTTTGCTTTTGAATCTGGAGTCCAAGCAGTCGCAACCTGACCGTGAAGTAGACGAGTGTCTAGACGAGCAAGGTTGATTTTCAGTTTACCGTCACCGATAATAGTTCCTTCTGGAATAGCAGCTTGTGCGGCAGGAGCAGCTGCAGCAGTTGCAACTTCCTCAACTGGGTTAAGCTCTTCTGGAAGAGCCTTGATGCCATCTTTGGCTTCTTTAATGATATTCGCAGCGACTTTATCCACACCTGCATTCGCGTCCATAAGGCGCTCTGTGTAGGCTTGGATCAACATCGGCAAGTTAAGTCCTGTGATGATGGCAAACTTACGTTCTGGATTTTCTCCCATCACGCGGCTAGCTTGGTTGAATGGAGATCCACTCCAAAGGTCAGCCAATACTAGAACCTCATCTTCTGCGTCAAATGCAGCCACAGCGTTGTTGAATTTAGCGTAAAGGTCATCTGGACCTTCATTTGGCATAAAGGTTACAACTTGAACCTTTTCTTGTTCACCAAAGATCATAGATCCTGACTGATGAATACCCGCAGCAAATTCGCCGTGGCTCGCAATAATGATTCCGATACTCATTATTGTCATTCCTCCTTATAAAATGTTTGACTGTATGTTTAAGAAAACTTTAAGCCTAACTTTAAGTATAAACCGTTTTCATATAAAAATCAACTACTTTTTCTAAAAAGATGTAAAAGTTTTCATAGAATGACTTTTTAAAAATATTAATATATCAATAATTTTGGGAGGTAAATGAAAATGGTAATAGAAAATTTAATATAAAAATACAGAAAATAAGCCGCTTTTGTGAAAACAAAATGAAAACAAAAAGGAAAGATTGCGACCATGCAATCTTCCCTTTTATAGGAATAAATTTTGTAAAGCGTGGGCAACTCCATCTTCTTCGTTGGTCAGAGGAAGTTGTTCGTCTGCATAGGGAAGCAAGTCCGGATTGGCGTTTTTCATAGCATATCCCTTGCCTGCAAATGCCAACATTTCAGTGTCATTATGCTCATCACCAAAGGCGATTAAGTCTTTTTTATCACGATTCATCACATTGAGCAAGTACTCTAGAGCAAAGGCCTTGTTTACACCCTTGGGAGTACACTCGAGGATGTTGAGGGGGCCTCCCCAAGTATTGATGGATAGTTGGTGTTGATAAAAACGATTCATCTCGTCTGCTAGAGCGTATTTATCCTCAGCTCTTGTTTGCAAGAGGATGCAGTTGGGGTCCTTGGTCACCAGTTCAGGCTTGAATTGATTTTCTGGCCGGAAGTTCTCTACGCCAAATAGTTTAGGGTCTGCAATTTCTTCATTCGGTGTCGTGATATAGAATTTTTTTCGATATTCTCCTGCAATAAAATCAGCTTGGATATCCTCTTTGCGTTGGACCATGTCTAGGAGGTATTTTTTGTCCAAGGTCAAGCACTTTTCATGCTCCCAAGCCTGTCCTGGTAGATGTGTAAGGGAACCATTAAAGTTAATCATGGGAGTATGCAATTCTAGCTCACGATAGAAGTCTTTTGCCATACGATACGGACGACCTGTCGTGATGATGACATGGTGTCCTTTTTCTGAAATTTTTTTGATCGTCTCTTTGGTGAAATCGGAGAGCTTGCTTTCACTATTCAGCAGGGTTCCGTCCAAATCGACTGCGATAATTTTTTTAGTCATATAAACCTTCCTAGTCGTTTCCAGATAAGATGTCTACTATTATATCAAAAAGAAGGAAGAAAAGCAGATAAGAACAAAAACTACAGTTGCTTTGATTTATTAAATAAATCAAACAAATATATTGAAAAGGTGAATGATAAATGATATAATACTAATATTGTTCGTAAAAAACAAAAGGAGATTAAAAATGGACAAACTATTTAAACTAAAAGAGCACGGGACAGATGTCCGTACAGAGGTGCTTGCTGGTTTAACAACATTCTTTGCAATGAGTTATATTCTCTTTGTAAACCCTCAAATGCTTTCCCAAACGGGTATGCCTGTTCAAGGTGTGTTCTTGGCAACGATTATCGGTTCTGTAGTCGGTACTTTGATGATGGCTTTCTATGCTAATTTGCCATACGCACAAGCACCAGGTATGGGACTAAATGCCTTCTTCACATTTACAGTTGTATTTGGGATGGGCTATACTTGGAAAGAAGCTCTTGGTATGGTCTTCATTTGTGGAATTATTTCACTGATTATTACCTTGACAAATGTTCGTAAAATGATCATCGAATCTATTCCAACAACACTTCGTTCAGCTATTTCCGCTGGTATTGGTGTTTTTCCTTGCCTATGTTGGAATTAAGAATGCTGGTCTCTTGAAATTCTCAATCGATCCAGGTACTTATACGGTAGCAGGTGAAGGAGCAGACAAGGCTCAAGCTGCACTTACTGCAAACTCAGCAGCTGTTCCAGGTTTGGTAGACTTCAATACTCCAGCCGTATTGGTGGCTCTTGCAGGTTTGGCTATTACCATCTTCTTTGTTGTTAAAGGCATCAAGGGTGGAATTATTCTTTCTATCTTAACAACGACTGTCCTTGCCATTGCTGTTGGTGTTGTGAAATTGTCAGGGATCGACTTTGCTAGCAATAATCTTTCAGCAGCGGTTAATGATTTAGGAACTTTGTTTGGTGCTGCTCTTGGTTCAGAAGGTTTAGGATCTTTGATTTCAAACACTTCACGTTTACCAGAAACCTTGATGGCTATTCTTGCCTTCTCACTAACGGATATTTTTGATACAATCGGTACTCTTATCGGTACTGGTGAAAAAGTTGGTATCGTTGCGACAAGTGGGGAAAACCATGAGTCAGTTAAATTGGACAAGGCTCTTTACTCTGACTTGGTGGCAACTTCAGTAGGTGCTATTGCAGGTACTTCAAACGTTACAACCTATGTTGAGTCTGCGGCGGGTATCGGCGCTGGTGGACGTACTGGGTTGACAGCCCTAGTGGTTGCGATCTGTTTTGCTCTATCTAGCTTCTTTAGCCCACTTCTAGCGATTGTTCCGACAGCTGCAACAGCACCAATTTTGATCATCGTCGGAATCATGATGCTTTCTAACTTGAAAAATATTCCTTGGGATGATATGGCTGAAGCGGTTCCTGCCTTCTTCACATCTATCTTTATGGGATTCAGCTACTCTATCACACAAGGGATTGCTGTTGGTTTCTTGACATATACCTTGACAAAAGTTGTCAAAGGTCAAGCCAAGGATGTGCACGTGATGATTTGGATTTTGGATGCCTTGTTTATCCTTAACTATATCAGTATGGCGCTATAAATGGTATAATAGAAAAAGGGGAGTCTCCCCTTTTTCTTATAAGGAGGTACATCATGAAAGATAAGACGATTTGGCAAGAGGTTTTAAACAGAGGGAAATGGGTGATCATCCTTTTGGTAGCTTTTGTTCTATCTCAATTTCCCATAGGACTTGCTTTGTTTTTAGCAAACAAACAGTTTCCGATTTTACAGTCAGGGCTCATAGTCGGTGCTCTATCCATTGTTATTTTGGCTGTCTTTATTTTAGGTGCTAGAAAAACACAACTTGCTACTTTTAATCTGTCCTTTTTTAAGGCCAAAGACTTGGCTCGCTTGGTGTTGAGTTACCTAGTGATTTTTACTAACAATTTGTTTGGTGCAGCTTTGCTTCGCATGACGAATGAGACGACAACGAGCAATCAATCAACTATTAACAGTCTGGTTGAAAATAGTTCTTTGATTGCCACTTTTTTCATGCTAGTCTTGATTGCGCCGATTTGTGAGGAAATTTTGTGTCGTGGGATTATTCCTAAAAAAATCTTCCGAGGTAAGGAAAAACTTGGCTTTGTTGTTGGGGCAATTGTCTTTGCCTTACTCCATACTCCAACCAATCTGCCTTCTGTGATTATTTATGGAGGGATGTCAACAGTTCTAACTTGGACAGCCTATAAGACAGAACGTTTAGAGATGTCCATCCTGCTTCATATGATTCTCAATGGTGTGGCCTTTTGTTTGATAGCTATATTGGTATTGATTAGTAGAAATCTGGGCCTATCATTCTAGAGCATTGGCCTACTTGGAAAAGATGAATGCTTGCGTATCCATCTTTTTCTTTTTATGGTAAAATAGAGAAATAATGTGGTGAAAAACCTTGAGGAGTGACCCTATGTCCAATAAAGCTAGTCAGACAAAAACAGCCATTTGCGGAATTATCAATGTAACCCCAGATTCCTTTTCGGATGGTGGACAGTTTTTTGCTGTTGACCAGGCGCTTCAGCAAGCCCGTAAATTGATAGCTGAAGGAGCTAGCATGCTTGATATCGGAGGAGAATCGACTCGTCCAGGAAGTAGCTATGTTGAGATAGAAGAGGAAATCCAGCGTGTTGTTCCAGTTATCAAAGCTATTCGCAAGGAAAGTGATGTCCTCATTTCCATCGATACTTGGAAAAGTCAGGTAGCAGAAGCTGCTTTGGAAGCTGGTGCCAATCTGGTAAATGACATCACTGGGCTCATGGGAGATGAAAAAAATGGCTCATGTGGTTGCCAAAGCGGGAGCGCAAGTGGTCATCATGTTTAATCCAGTCATGGCTCGACCTCAACACCCTAGTTCGCTCATATTTCCTCGTTTTGGTTTTGGACAAGCATTTACAGAGAAAGAGTTAGCTGACTTTGAAAAATTGTCAATCGAAGATTTGTTGAAGGCTTTCTTTGAACGAGCTTTGGCGAGAGCGGATCAAGCTGGGATTGCAAAAGATAAGATCATGATGGATCCGGGGATTGGTTTTGGTCTCACCAAGAAGGAAAATCTACTTCTTCTACGGGACCTTGATAAATTGCATCAGCAGGGCTATCCAATCTTTCTTGGTGTTTCGCGCAAGCGGTTTGTTATCAATATCCTTGAGGAGAATGGCTTTGAAGTCAATCCTGAGACGGAAGTCGGTTTCCGAAATCGGGACACCACTTCGGCTCATGTAACGACTATCGCTGCGAGACAGGGTGTAGAAGTGGTGCGCGTGCATGATGTAGCCAGTCACAGGATGGCAGTTGAAATTGCGACAGCTATTCGTTTGGCAGATGATGCAGAAAATTTAGATTTAAAACAATACAAGTAAGATGAACGAAATTGAAAACAATCAGTGGATTGCCCACTATCGAACAGACCAACCAAATTTTGGTTTGGAGAGAATGGTGGAACTCTTGGCACTGAGAGGCAATCCCCATCTCAAACTCAAGGTTATCCATATTGGAGGGACCAATGGCAAGGGCTCGACCATTGCTTTTTTGAAAAACATGCTCGTAAAGCTAGGTCTGAGAGTAGGTGTGTTCAGTTCGCCCTATCTCATTCATTACACAGACCAGATTAGCATCAACGGGGAATCCATCCCAGAAGCTAGACTAGAAGCCCTGATGGCAGACTATGAGTATTTGCTTGAGGGGGAGAAGAGCGCTGTTTTACAAGGAACGACCGAGTTTGAGATTATCACTGCCCTAGCCTATGATTATTTTGCCACTGAAAAAGTTGATGTGGCTATCATGGAAGTCGGCATGGGTGGACTTCTGGATAGCACCAATGTCTGTCAGCCCGTCCTGACAGGAATTACGACTATTGGCTTGGACCATGTAGCTCTACTTGGTGATACTATAGAGGCCATAGCAGAACAGAAGGCTGGTATTATCAAACGAGGCATTCCTTTGGTGACAGGTCGCATTGCTCCAGAAGCCTTGGCTGCTATTGACCGCATTGCGGAAGGGAAAGATGCGCCGAGAATTGCCTATGGGACAGACTATCAGGTTGGTCACCAAGAAAGTGTGGTGACGGGCGAGGTTTTTGACTATACAAGTCCTGTCAGACAAGGTTGCTTTCAGACAGGTCTGCTTGGTTTGCATCAGATCGAGAATGCAGGGATGGCACTTGCTCTTCTAGACATTTATTGCCAAGAGATTGGGCAAGAATTAGCTAGCAATGACTTGCTTGCTCAAGCCTTGGAAGAAACCAGATGGCCAGGGCGTTTGGAGGTTCTGTCTAGCGAACCTATGATGATTTTGGATGGGGCCCATAATCCCCATGCTATCAAGGCTTTGTTAACTACTTTACAAGAACGTTTTGTTGACTATCATAAGGAAATTCTCTTTACCTGTATCAAAACCAAGGCTTTGGAGGATATGTTGGATTTGCTAGAGACGGTGCCGGATAGTCAACTGACTCTGACTTATTTTGATGATATTCGGGCGACGGATGAGAAAGTGATGCAAGAAGTTGCAGCTTCTCGAAAACTCAACTACCAAAGTTGGCAGGAGTTTTTAGATCAGAAAATGATAGAAGATGAAGAGAAAAAAACAGTTAGGATTGTCACGGGTTCCTTGTATTTTTTGAGCCAGGTGAGAGCCTACCTAATGGAGAGGAATAACTAGAGAATGGATACACAAAAGATTGAAGCAGCTGTAAAAATGATTATCGAGGCAGTTGGCGAAGATGTTAACCGTGAGGGCTTGCAGGAGACACCTGCTCGCGTAGCTCGCATGTACCAAGAGATTTTTTCAGGTATTGGCCAAACTGCTGAGGAACACCTGTCAAAATCCTTTGAGATTATTGATGATAATATGGTAGTGGAAAAGGATATTTTTTTCCATACTATGTGTGAGCACCACTTCTTGCCCTTTTATGGGAGAGCGCACATTGCCTACATTCCAGATGGTCGGGTGGCAGGTTTGTCCAAACTTGCCCGTACGGTTGAAGTTTATTCTAAAAAACCACAAATTCAAGAGCGTTTGAATATTGAGGTGGCCGATGCCTTGATGGACTATCTGGGTGCTAAAGGAGCCTTTGTTGTCATTGAGGCGGAACATATGTGTATGAGCATGCGTGGTGTCAGAAAACCAGGTACTGCAACCTTGACGACAGTAGCTCGTGGTCTATTTGAAACAGATAAGGACCTAAGAGATCAGGCTTATCGTTTAATGGGACTATAATACCCTTCGAAAATCAAATTCGAACCACGTCAGCTTCACCTTGCCGTACTCCAGTACGGCCTGCGGCTAGCTTCCTAGTTTGCATTTTGATTTTCATTGAGTATAAAAAGAATCCGCTTCATGCGGATTTTTCTAGAAAGGACAAGTTATGGATCAACTGCAGATTAAAGATTTGGAAATTTTTGCCTATCATGGTCTTTTCCATAGTGAGAAGGAATTGGGGCAGAAGTTTGTTATTTCCGCAAGCTTATCTTATGATATGACCAAGGCGGCGATAGACTTGGATTTAACAGCATCTGTCCATTACGGAGAACTGTGTCAGCAGTGGTCGACATGGTTTCAGGAAAGCACTGAGGATTTGATTGAAACGGTAGCCTACAAACTAGTTAAACGTACTTTTGAGACCTATCCTCTGGTCCAAGAGATTGAGTTGGAACTAAAAAAACCCTGGGCTCCAGTGCATTTGCCACTAGATACTTGCTCGGTGACCATTCACCGTCGTAAGCAGCGGGCCTTTATCGCTCTAGGAAGCAATATGGGGGACAAGCAAGCAAACTTGGAACAAGCTATTGACAAACTGCGAGCTCGAGGTATCCATATTCTCAAAGAGTCCAGTATCTTGGCGACGGAACCTTGGGGTGGTGTGGATCAGGATAGCTTTGCAAATCAGGTGATTGAAGTAGAAACCTGGCTACCAGCACCAGTCTTGTTAGAAACATTATTAGCCATTGAGTCAGAAATGGGACGGGTTCGAGAGGTGCATTGGGGGCCTCGCTTGATCGATTTGGACCTGCTCTTTGTAGAAGACCAAGTCATTTATACAGACGACCTCATCTTGCCTCATCCTTATATAGCAGAACGCCTCTTTGTTCTTGAGCCGTTAGTGGAAATAGCTCCCCATTTTATCCATCCAATCCTAAAGCAACCAATTCGTTACTTGGTTGACCAGTTGGAGCAAGGAAATGCCTAAGCTTTCCGAGACCTATAGCAAGTGGAAGAGTATTGGGGAGGGACTACTTGCTATTGTTTTAGGGCTCCTCTTGATTCGTTTTGGACAAGTTATTCCGCGAATGGGGTACCAGTTGCTGATGGGCTACTTTTCCTTGTCAGCAGTTTGGCACTTGTTGACTCGCTGGTTTCAAGATAAAAAACGTCGGGAAAATATCTTTGTAACCTTGGGCAAGCTGGTGGTTGCGGTTCTCGTGTTTGACTCTATCATCTTGCAAGACCTTGCCCTCTATCTCCTGGTTTTTATCATTGCGAGCTACCAGCTGTTTACGGGCATCATTAGTCTTGTGACTTGGTCTCTCTATCGAAAAAATGCCATTCATCCTCGGCTCCATCATCTCTTCGATGCTGTATGGATGATAGGATTCGGTCTTTATAGCATCTCTCCTTTTCACGATGCAGCGAATTTTGAATTGCTCTTGCTTGGATTTTACTTGCTCATGCTAGGAGCCAGTAGCCTCCGGGACGGTTTCTTTTTTGAAAAGATAGAAAACAATCCCAAGCTGAAACGACGAATGCGAATGACTCTGCCAATCTTTGTGACGGCGCTGATCCCTATCAGTACCTTGCGCAAACTAAATGAGTGGCTGGCAAATCATGAAAGTCAAGAAGGGGAAGTTCATTCAGAAAGAAAAAACGACCAGACGGTTGACCTGGAAATTTTTGTTCATACCTCAGAAACATCTTTCTTCCTCGCCATGGGGCATGTGGATATTTGCTATCAAGGGAAGGTTATTTCCTATGGTTCCTATGATCCTCACTCGGAGCGTTTATTCGGCATGGTTGGAGACGGTGTTTTGTTTAAAGCCAATCGGGAAAAATACATCGAACTCTGCAAGAGGGAAAGTCAGAAGACCTTGTTTGCTTATGGTCTGAGTTTGACGGACCAACAGAAAGCAGCCATCCAAGCGCGTTTAGTGGAGATAGAAGATCTGTTAATTCCTTGGGAACCAAGCTCGCAGTTGATGAAAAGAAGAGAGGGAGAGGTCAAGCATACCTACTCCTACCAACTGAAAGAGGAAGCGGATGCGACCCTCTATAAATTCAGCTCATCCGAGTTTAAGACCTACTTTGTTCTCAGTACCAATTGTGTTTTGCTGGCAGACTCTATCGTGGGAAAAGCTGGGACTGATATATTGAGTCCCCAAGGTTTCATTGTGCCAGGGACTTATCAGGATTATCTTGACTTAGAGTATACAAAAACCAAACGGTCTAGTTGTCAGTCGATCCATTTATTAGAAAAAGAAAACTCTAGTTCCTCAGCAGTTTGCGCCGAGAAGCTAGAGTTTTTTTAAAATAGGTCATTTTTCTTCTGGAAGGAGGATGGTTTCTCTGCCGTCTAGGGTCTAAAAACAAGGACCCTAGGCGGGTAAAGCGGGATCGAAAGGATGATTGAAATCAAAATCGATGCTAGTCGGAAGGTGCTGACTAGAGAAAATGGAAGGTGATGGTCCCCTTATTGTTGAGCAGTTGAAACTCAAGTTCTTCTTCTAATTCAAAGACATTTTTTTCAGGAAATGATCAATAATATACCATAAAGAGTCAATGACATCGTCAGGCAGGCTGGTCACGACACCAAAACTAGCGGAACGTCTCTGTGTATTTGTAAAAGCCATGTTTCCTTCCTCCTTTTATTTTTCTTATCATACAGTAAAAAAGCTGAAAAATCAAGGAATTCTGCTTGTTTTTTCAAAATGAGAATAAACTGTGAAATTTTTTCAAAGTTTCTTCTAAAAATACTTGAAAGTGTTTACAATAAGTGATAAAATGGAGTAAGTAGATGCGTGAAAGCGAAATTTTCATTATAGAAAGGAAACGGAATGAACACAGATGATACAGTAACGATTTATGACGTCGCCCGTGAAGCAGGAGTTTCAATGGCAACAGTTAGCCGTGTCGTTAATGGCAACAAGAATGTTAAAGAGAACACTCGAAAAAAAGTCCTAGAAGTGATTGATCGCTTGGACTATCGTCCAAATGCGGTAGCCCGTGGTTTAGCTAGCAAGAAAACAACGACAGTCGGAGTTGTGATTCCGAACATTACCAATGGTTATTTCTCAACACTTGCTAAGGGAATTGACGACATTGCTGAAATGTACAAGTATAACATTGTCCTTGCAAATAGTGATGAGGATGATGAAAAGGAAGTTTCAGTGGTTAACACTCTCTTTTCAAAACAAGTCGATGGGATTATCTTTATGGGCTATCACTTGACTGAAAAGATTCGTTCAGAGTTTTCTCGTTCACGGACACCGGTTGTTCTTGCTGGTACTGTGGATGTCGAACACCAACTTCCAAGTGTAAATATCGACTACAAACAAGCAACGATTGATGCCGTGAGCTATCTTCTCAAAGAAAACGAAAAGATTGCTTTTGTGAGTGGACCACTCGTCGATGATATCAATGGCAAGGTTCGTTTAATTGGTTACAAGGAAGCCTTGAAAAAAGCTGGACATTCTTATAGTGAGGGATTGGTCTTTGAATCAAAATACAGCTATGACGATGGTTATGCCTTGGCAGAACGCTTGATTTCATCACAAGCTACAGCCGCAGTTGTAACAGGTGATGAATTGGCAGCAGGTGTCCTAAATGGTTTGGCTGACCACGGTGTGTCTGTACCAGAAGAGTTTGAAATCATTACGACAGATGACTCTCAGATTGCACGATTCACTCGTCCAAACTTGACTACTATTGCCCAACCTCTTTATGACTTAGGTGCTATCAGCATGCGTATGTTGACTAAGATTATGCATAAGGAAGAGTTGGAAGAACGTGAAGTTCTCTTACCTCATGGTTTGACAGAGCGCCGCTCTACACGAAACGTAAATAAAAAAATCAGGAAATCGCGTAGATTTCCTGATTTTGCGTTCCAGAGAAGAGGATTAACCTTCCATATAGTCTTTTAAGGCTCGTCCTTTTAGTCCAGCATTAAGGGCAATTAATAATTTGAGGCGCGCTTTTTGGGCGTTGAGTTCTTTGACAAAGAGAACGCCAGACTTTTGCAACTGCACTCCCCCCCCTTGGTAGGCGTAGACGGGCTCGGCAATCCCGTTAAAGCAACGTGAAACCAAGGCGACTGGAATTCCTTTTTGGAGGAGAGTTTCTAATTTTTGGGCTGTTTCTTTGGGAACATTTCCAGCTCCAAAAGCTTGAATGACTAACCCATCTAGGTGCTCTAAATCCAGCATGTCAATCAATTCATCAGTCATACCTGCATAAGCGGAGATGATAGGCACCAGACCTTGTATGCGGTCAAGATCAAAGCGGACTCGCGGCTCGGCTGTTTTGAAGTAGAGGATTTCTTGCTTCATGACGAGGCCGAGAGGCCCGTGAGTAGGAGTTTGAAAGGTCCCGACGTTGGTGGTATGGGTTTTGGTGACGTACTTAGCTGCGTGGATTTCATCGTTCATGACGACCAGGACACCCTTGTCAGCTGACTTGTCATCGCTTGCGACTCGTAAAGCGCTCAGATAGTTATAAACGCCATCGCTACCAAGTTCGTTGGAACTACGCATAGCTCCTGTTAGAACGATGGGCATGTTGGGGATTTTCATGGTATCTAGAAAGTAGGCTGTTTCTTCCAAAGTGTCCGTCCCATGTGTAATCACAACCCCATCGTAGTTGTCTGCTTCCTCTCTAATCTTATGGTAGAGGGCTAGCATGTGTTTGGGTTTTATATGGGGGCTTGGCAGATTAAAAAAGTCTAGGGCATGAACCTCAATCCCTTCAAGTGGATTGGAAACATGGTTCATGGGATTGTCCTGACTAGTTACAACGGCACCAGTGGCGTCTGCTTGCATGGAAATAGTCCCACCTGTATGTAAAACAAGAATTTTCTTAGGCATGATTTAGTCACTCTTTCTGAAATGTGGTATAATCATTGTAACACAAAAGGGGAGAATGGGATAGGATGGAAGTCAAGGCTGTTTTTTTTGATATCGATGGAACGCTAGTCAACGATCGCAAGAGTGTTTTGAAATCCACTAAGGACGCGATTAAGATTGTCAAAGAGCAAGGGGTGCTTGTTGGAGTGGCGACAGGACGAGGGCCGTTTTTGTCAAGGAATTGATGGAAGATTTAGACTTGGATTTTGCAGTGACCTACAACGGCCAATACATTTTTAATAAAGAAAAGGTACTCTTTGCAAGCCCAATCGCTAAGTCAAGCCTGCGTCAACTGATTGCTTATGCTAAGAAGGAGCGTAAAGAAATCGCTCTTGGAACGGAGCATGCAGTTGTTGGCTCTAAAATTATGTCCTTTGGTCTTGGATCCTTTTCACAGCTGGTTAGCCGTTTTATCCCGACTGTCTTAACAAGAACCGTTAGCCGTTCCTTTAATCGAATGGTTAGCAAGGCAGTCCCTCAAAAGGAAGATGACCTGCTTCGTTTGATAAATGAGCCAATCTATCAAGTGTTAATGCTGATGACTCCAGAAGAATCTGAGAAAGCTGCCAGTGATTTTGAAGATTTGAAATTGACTCGAAGCAATCCTTTCGCAGCAGATATCATCAACCAAGGGAATTCAAAATTAGAAGGCATTCGCCGAGTCGGGAAAGAATATGGCTTTGATCTCAACCAAGTCATGGCCTTTGGTGATTCGGACAACGATCTGGAAATGTTGGCGGGTGTTGGTATGTCGGTTGCTATGGGAAATGGCAGTAGCAGTGTCAAAGAAGTTGCCAAGCATATTACGGCAAGTAACCAACAAGATGGTATCCACAAGGCGCTCGAGCACTTTGGTGTTTTGGCTTCAGAAAAAGTGTTTGTCAGTCGAGACTACCACTTTAATAAGGTCAAGACCTTCCACCACATGATGGATGAACGAACTCAAGAAGAGCCACAGGCATGGGATGTTGAAGGTGCAACCCACCGTGCAGACTTTAAAATTGAAGAATTAGTAGAGTTTGTTCGCGCAGCAAGTTCTTCGGAGGAAGAATTCCAATACTCCCTTGCAAGCATGCATGAGGCACTTGATAAAGCGGCAGAGAAAGTGGCGAAAAAGACACCTGCTAAGCAAAATCTGGTCGGTCAAGTGGATGCTTTGATTGACACACTGTATTTCACATACGGTAGTTTTGTTTTGATGGGAGTAGATCCAGAACGCATTTTTGATATTGTCCATGAAGCAAATATGGGGAAGGTTTTCCCTGATGGAAAAGCTCATTTTGACCCAGTTACACACAAGATTTTAAAACCAGATGACTGGGAAGAAAAATATGCTCCGGAACCTGCCATCCGACAGGAACTACAACGTCAGTTTAAAGCTTATGAGCGACATAAAGAAAGAAAAAAATAGAAACAAAAAGGAGCTCAGTGCTCCCTTTTTTAATGATTACAATGTTTTTTCACTTTCTCTCACGACCAGCAAATCGACTTTTGCATGGCGGAGAATGTACTCAGATGAAGAGCCAACCAAGAGGCGTTCAAAGGCATTGAGCCCTGTTGCACCAACGAGTATCAGGTCGACATTTTCTGCGTCTGGAATAGTACGGGCAAGGAGGGTTTTTGGATTTCCCATTTCGATGACGATGTGAATATCGGTCACACCAGCATCTCTTGCGCGCTTTTCGTACTCCTTCATCAGACTTTCAGCATCGACTTGGAGTTCTTCGTAAACTTCAGCATCAAAGGTAGACACGCTTTGAAGAGCGCGTGTGTCGATAACATGGGCAATGGTGAGCTTGGATTCGTTGCGTAGAGCAGTGTAAACACCTTTGACGAAAGCCAAGTCCGCTTCTTTAGAACCATCAATTGCGACCATAACATTTTGGTAACGTTGTGCCATAATGAAACCTCCTGAAATTTTCTTACTGTTATTGTAACCCTTTTCACTAAAGAAGTAAAGTAAAAATCATATTTAAATAAATATTATTGGAGATTCGATTTGGTGGAGATATGTTAAAATAAAAGAAAACGAGCTAGTAGAAAACACAGTAAAGGGGATGAGAAAGTATGAAAGATTTTGTTCAAGCTTCTAAAAAAATAAGTTTTCTTTATCATGGAATTATCCTTACGTCGCTTGTAGGAGGAGTAGTAATGCTTTGGCAACTGGAAAGAGTCATGCCCGTTCTCTATCCAGGTTTTGTTGGTTTTCTTCTCTTTCACCTAGTCTACCACATTATTTTATTTGTGATTGCAAAGAGAAGTGGTCGCTTGGACTATTTGGTCACGTGGGGGCTCTTTCTCATGTTTAATCTTTTGTATGATTCCTTTTTAGCGCTGATCTTTCTAGGTTTGTCTTTTGGTATGTGAGAAAATACTTCTGTACTTTAGTTGTTTAGACGGTGAGAACCTAGTCGTTGTGAGTTTTTTTCTTTGCTTGCTCATTTCAGGAAACTTGTCGCAATCCCTTTCTAGTGGTATAATGTTACTATCTCGATGAATTGAGGAAACAAGATGAAAGAATATAACAAATCTAGTAAGTTAGAGCACGTTGCTTATGATATCCGTGGCCCTGTTTTGGAAGAAGCTATGCGGATGCGAGCAAACGGAGAAAAGATTTTACGTCTGAATACAGGAAATCCAGCAGAATTTGGCTTTACAGCGCCAGATGAGGTCATTCATGACTTGATTATGAATGCGCGTGATAGTGAGGGATATTCTGACTCCAAAGGGATTTTCTCAGCCCGTAAGGCCATCATGCAGTATTGCCAACTGAAGAAATTTCCCAATGTAGACATTGATGATATCTACCTTGGAAATGGTGTCAGTGAGCTGATTGTTATGTCCATGCAAGGGCTTTTGGATAATGGCGATGAGGTCTTGGTGCCTATGCCAGACTATCCTCTATGGACAGCCGCGGTCAGCCTAGCTGGGGGAAATGCCGTTCACTATATCTGTGATGAAGCTGCAGAATGGTACCCTGATATTGATGATATCAAGTCAAAAATTACTTCCAACACTAAGGCAATCGTTCTTATCAATCCGAACAACCCAACTGGAGCCCTTTATCCTAAGGAACTCTTGTTGGAGATTATTGAGATTGCTCGTCAAAACGATTTGATCATCTTTGCAGATGAGATTTATGACCGCATGGTGATGGATGGGCATGTGCATACGCCTGTGGCGAGCTTGGCACCAGATGTTTTCTGTGTCAGCATGAATGGTCTGTCAAAATCTCACCGTATCGCTGGTTTTCGTGTAGGATGGATGGTCTTGTCTGGTCCTAAGCACCATGTTAAGGGCTATATCGAAGGTCTCAATATGCTGTCCAATATGCGTCTTTGCTCTAACGTTTTAGCCCAGCAGGTCGTACAAACATCACTAGGTGGGCACCAGTCAGTGGATGAATTGCTCCTTCCTGGTGGACGGATTTACGAGCAAAGAAACTTCATTTACAATGCCATTCAAGATATCCCAGGTTTGTCTGCGGTCAAGCCGAAGGCGGGTCTTTATATCTTCCCTAAAATCGACCGCAATATGTACCGCATTGATGATGATGAACAGTTCGTTCTTGATTTCTTGAAGCAGGAAAAGGTTCTCTTGGTTCATGGTCGTGGTTTTAACTGGAAGGAACCAGACCATTTCCGTATTGTTTACCTTCCTCGTGTGGACGAATTGGCGCAAATCCAAGAAAAGATGACACGTTTCTTGAGTCAGTATCGTAGATAAGGCTTTCATAGGGAAAAGCAGGAAACATTTCCTTAGAGCTATTGACAAATAGGTCAGAATCAGATAGAATAGTAAAGTATGTTTAGTAACTGATCACTTTATAGCCGGCTAAACGAATACAAAATCTATGAGGAGGTATTCATCGTGAAACGTACTTATCAACCAAGTAAACTTCGTCGTGCGCGCAAACACGGATTCCGTAACCGTATGTCAACTAAAAACGGTCGTCGCGTATTGGCAGCTCGTCGTCGTAAAGGACGCAAAGTTTTGGCTGCATAATCCAAACGAATTCAACAAAGAAGTCAGTAGGAACTCGAGTCTACTGGCTTTTCTTTTTATCTTAAAGGGTGCATTGTCCTTGAAATCGGTCATTTCAGATGAAACTCATGGAGGGCTCGTTTAAAAGGTCACATACAAAAAACTCAAAACCAGATATAAGTTACTGATTTTGAGTTTTTGTTTATTCTTTTAAGTGATAAGAGTAGCTAGCGACAACGACATCTTCGTGCCATCTGAGAGCGTATTTTAGTTTGAGGCTCATTTGATTGTGCAGGATATTTTGCCAAGGCTTGTTAGGGATAAACTGTGGGACAAGGACTGTAACGGTGTAGTTTTTTTGCTTAGCTTCTTGGGCGATTCGTTTGACATACTTAACGCTAGGGGTGATGATGTCGCGGTAGCTGGTATTGATATTCTTCAGAGTGATATTTGGGAAGTAGTCGGCAAATTCCTGGAGGATTTCTTGGTCTTTTTCTGCCGTTTCTTTAGTAGAAATGTGCATGGCTAACACTTCGTCACCGATACTTTGAGCGTAGTTAATGGCCCCGACACTTACTCGAGTAACATTTCCTACCAGGACAAGGACAAGGTTACCGTCATAAGTGCGCTTTTCAATTCCTTCGTAGAGTCGTAGCTGTTTTGCCACTTTTTGGTAATGGCTGTGAATGGACAAAAAGAGGAAAGTTAGAACTAGGATAATTGGGAAAAATGGCCAGATATCACCCAGTCTGAAGAGGAGTAAAATGAGAACGATAGCATAACAAATGATGGCCCCAAGGATATTAGCAAAGGCAGGTTTTAAGAAGTTTGCTCCATTTTCCTTTTTCCAATGACGAATCATCCCAGTCTGAGAAAGGGCAAAGGGAACGAAGACCCCGATAGTATAAAGAGGAATCAAGCGTTCAGTATTCCCGTTAAAAATGAGAAGAAGGATCATAGCTCCAAAAGCCAGAGTTAAGATACCGTTGGAGTAGCCAAGACGATCCCCTTTTTCCATAAAGAGATGGGGCATGTACTTGTTTTTAGCCATATTGTAAGCCAGCATAGGGAAGGCTGAAAAGCCAGTATTTGCAGCTACAGCTAGAATCAAGGCTGTTGAGAACTGGAAGAGATAGTAGCTAGCATGACCAAAGAATGAATCACCAAGAATGCCCTTGGCCATTTGTGAAAGTATTGTTTCACCGTGTTGAGGCATAATCCCCATCCAGTAGTTTAGGAAGGTGATGCCTGCAAAAAGAAATCCTAAAATCAGCGACATGATGGTCAAGGTCTGAGCAGCATTCTTTTCTTTCGGAGTTTTGAAAAATGGTACCGCATTTGAAATAGCCTCAACCCCTGTCAGAGAGGCAGAGCCACTGGTAAAGGCTCTCAATAGGAGAATGATGGAAAGGCTCGGAACAGTTTGTCCAATGGTTGAAGTCGCCTGATAGTTTAGGGAACCTGTAAATAGTTGAAAGAACCCATAAAGCAGGAGAAAGACGGTACTGAAGATGAAGAGGTAGACGGGAATCATCAGAGAGCTGGCAGATTCTTTCAAGCCTCTTAAATTCAAGAGCATGAGCAGGCAGACTAGGAAATAGAGATATGAAGATTGTAGGGATGGAGGGCAGGGATAGCTGCTGTAATAGCATCAGCTCCAGACGCAACGGATACGGCTACTGTCAGCATATAGTCAACAAGGAGGCTGCCTCCTGCAATCAAGCCCAGTTCAGGGGAGAGATTTTCCCGAGTGACCATATAAGCTCCTCCACCTTGAGGATAGGCGTGGATGATTTGACGATAGGAAATGGTCAAACTAGCGAGCAGTAAGAGGACAAAAATACCAATAGGGAGGCTCCACCAAATAGCGAGAGGAGAGAGACTGACTAAAACGAGAATGACTTGTTCAGGTCCATAGGCAATAGAAGACAGGGCATCACTGGATAACATTGCAAGTGCCTGCATTTTTCCAAGTAATCCCCCTTCGCCGTCTGTGAGAGACTTGAGTGGTCGACCGATAAAGGTATATTTTAATTTTCTAAACATTTTCTTTTCCTTTGATGAAAATTTCAATAAGTGTTATTATACTGCTTTAAAAAAATGCAGTCAAGGGAGAATGATCGGTATTAGAATATTTTTACAAGCCGGGGGATGCTATTTTTGGTATAATAGATGGAAGAAAATGAGGTTAGAAGAGATGATTTTTGATACGCACACACATTTAAATGTAGAAGAATTTGCAGGCCGTGAGGCAGAAGAAATCGCCTTGGCTGCTGAGATGGGTGTGACACAGATGAATATTGTTGGTTTTGATACACCGACCATTGAGCGAGCCCTAGAATTGACAGGTGAGTATGAGCAACTCTACGCAACTATTGGCTGGCATCCGACGGAAGCAGGGACTTACACAGACGAGGTTGAAGCTTACTTGCTTGAAAAACTAAAACATCCCAAGGTTGTTGCCTTGGGGGAGATTGGTCTGGACTACCATTGGATGACAGCACCTAAGGAAGTGCAGGAGCAGGTTTTTCGCCGTCAGATTCAGTTGTCTAAGGATTTGAATTTGCCTTTTGTGGTCCATACCCGTGATGCGCTAGAAGATACTTATGAGATTATCAAGAGCGAGGGCGTTGGTCCTCGTGGTGGCATCATGCATTCATTTTCAGGTTCTCTTGAGTGGGCTGAGAAGTTTGTCGAGCTTGGAATGACTATTTCTTTCTCAGGTGTGGTGACCTTTAAAAAAGCGACGGATATCCAAGAAGCTGCTAGAGAGCTTCCTTTAGATAAAATTTTGGTAGAAACGGATGCACCCTATTTAGCTCCAGTACCAAAGCGTGGCCGTGAAAACAAAACAGCCTATACACGATACGTGGTAGATTTTATCGCCGACTTGCGTGGGATGACGACTGAGGAGTTAGCCGCAGTAACGACTGCAAATGCAGAGCGTATCTTTGGATTGGACAGCAAGTGATGAAAGAAAAAATTTCCCAAGTCATCGTGGTTGAAGGACGGGATGATACAGCTAATCTCAAACGTTATTTTGACGTAGAGACCTATGAGACACGAGGATCGGCAATCAATGATCAAGACATAGAGCGAATTCAACGCCTGCATGAACTGCATGGAGTCATTGTCTTTACAGATCCTGACTTTAACGGTGAGCGCATTCGTCGCATGATTATGACGGCCCTTCCGACAGTTCAGCATGCCTTTCTCAAACGAGATGAAGCGATTCCCAAGTCCAAGACCAAGGGGCGTTCACTGGGAATCGAGCACGCTAGCTATGAGGACCTGAAAACAGCGCTGGCTCAGGTGACAGAACAATTTGAAAATGAGAACGAGTTTGACATTAGTCGGAGTGATTTGATTCGCCTAGGTTTCTTAGCGGGAGCAGACAGTCGTAGGCGCAGAGAGTATCTAGGCGAACAGCTCCGTATCGGCTATTCCAACGGCAAGCAACTTCTCAAGCGCTTAGAGTTGTTTGGAGTGACCTTGGCAGAAGTGGAAGAAGTGATGACTAAGTATTCAGTCCAAGGGAGTCAGAAATGAAAAGAGTGCTTATTACGGGTGGCAATAGTGGTATTGGTTATCAGGTTGCTAAACAATTAGCTGAAAAGGGATGGTTGGTAACTCTCTTTTGTAGACGGGAAGAAGCTGCGGAGCAAGCTTGTGAGAAAATTCGTCAACAGACAGGAAATCCACATGTAGATTATATCTTGGTTGATCTATCTGATATGAAGAGTGTCAGGGAAGCAGCGGAACAGTATATTCAAAAAGAAGACTTTCTAGACGTTCTAATTAACAATGCAGCTGACTTTGATTTGTCAGTCAAAAAGCCCATCCTGACTAAGGATGGTTTAGAAAAGCAATTTGCGACCAATGTTGTTGCCCCTTTCTTGCTTTCTATCTTGTTGAAAGGTTTGTTAGAAAAGTCTGAGAGTGGTCGGATTATTAATATTTCTTCTCAGGGGCTGATGATTTATCCTTTCATGAAGCTTGATTTTGAAAATTTAGCTGGTCAAAAACGTTACAGTCCTGCTAAGACCTATTATCAAAATAAACTGGCCTTGTTGATGCTGTCGCTTTATATGCGGAAACATTGGAAAGGTATCAAGGTTCAGGCAATCCGTGTGACCAATGTCAAAGTTGATATGCGCCGCTATGATCACCTCAGCGCTTTTATGAAAAATCTGTATAAAATTAAGTCAAAATTTTCGATTAGTCCTGAAGAAATGGCCAAAGTTTATACAGCTTTATCTACAGAAGATCGCTATGAAGGTTTTTTATATGACGAGAAATGCAAGGAAGTAAAAGCAAATGCACCTGCTTACGAAGAAGAGGAGCAAGAAAAACTCTATTCTTTGCTTGAGCACCTGACTTTCTCAAGAGACAATCCATAAAGGATGAGAAAAATAAATTTCATGGACTGCTTCAATAGTGGAAAGAAATTCAGATGTTTAACTCTGTTTGGAGTGACCTTGGCAGAAGTGAAGAGGTTATGAAATCTTATGATAATAGTTGAGCAGACCTCAAAATGCATGGAGAATGTGTTACAATAGAGGTACTTAGATTTATTTTGATAGCGTCCAAATAGAAACTTATAAGGAGAGAGCAAAATGAAAATCCGAGTTGATAGAGATTCTGTCTGTATGGGTGATGATGTATTACCTCATGAGGTAGAATTTGAAGTTCCTGAGGATATGACAGTAGAAGAATTTTGTGACTTCCTTCAAAAGGACAGATATTTGCCTAGATTGGATACAGAATGGCTTCTCCGACATGGTGGGCAGACAATAGCAAGTTATCATACAGAAACAAAAGAACTGACGAATCCCAATATCTATTTAAAAGACCTGATTCATCAGGGTTCTAGAGGAAATGATTTTGCTTGGATATATCGTCGTTCATATTAGAAAAGAGAATAAATGAGAATTGCAGATTATAGCGTGACCAAGGCAGTGCTGGAGCGTCACGGTTTTACTTTTAAAAAATCCTTCGGGCAAAATTTCCTGACGGATACCAATATCCTTCAAAAAATCGTGGATACAGCTGAAATTGATGATCAGGTCAATGTCATCGAAATCGGGCCAGGAATTGGTGCCTTAACTGAGTTTCTGGCTGAGCGTGCGGCAGAAGTTATGGCCTTTGAGATTGACCACCGTTTGGTACCGATTTTAGCAGATACCCTGCGTGATTATGACAATGTTACCGTAGTCAACGAGGACATTCTCAAGGTCGATTTGGCGCAACATATCCAGAATTTCAAAAATCCTGATCTGCCCATTAAGGTGGTAGCCAACTTGCCTTACTACATTACGACGCCTATTCTCATGCACTTGATTGAAAGTGGCATTCCTTTTAGTGAGTTTGTGGTCATGATGCAGAAAGAAGTGGCAGATCGTATCTCCGCTCAACCCAATACCAAGGCTTACGGTAGTTTGTCGATTGCTGTCCAGTATTACATGACAGCCAAGGTTGCCTTTATCGTGCCTCGTACGGTCTTTGTGCCAGCGCCAAACGTGGACTCGGCTATCCTGAAAATGGTACGCCGCCCAGAGCCGGCTGTAGCAGTAACAGACGAGAACTTCTTCTTTAAGGTTTCCAAGGCTAGTTTCACTCATCGCCGCAAGACCTTGTGGAATAACCTGACAGGCTACTTTGGCAAGGCTGATGAAGTCAAGGAAAAGTTGACCAAGGCTTTAGATCAGGCGGGCTTGTCACCAAGTGTACGTGGAGAAGCTCTCAGCTTGGCAGAATTTGCTAGCCTAGCAGATGCGCTTAAAGGACAAGGATTCTAAGATGCAGGGACAAATCATTAAAGCCTTGGCGGGCTTCTACTATGTGGAGAGTGAGGGTCAAGTTTACCAGACGCGTGCGCGCGGAAATTTCCGTAAAAAAGGCCACACACCCTATGTTGGGGACTGGGTAGACTTTTCTGCGGAGGAAAACTCAGAAGGCTATATTCTCAAGATTCATGAACGGAAAAACAGTCTGGTCCGTCCACCTATTGTCAATATTGACCAAGCTGTGGTGATCATGTCGGCTAAGGAGCCTGATTTTAATAGCAATTTGCTGGATCGTTTCTTGGTTCTCTTGGAACACAAGGGCATTCATCCTGTCGTCTATATTTCTAAATGGATTTGCTAGAAGATAGGGAAGAATTAAGTTTTTTCCAACAAACCTATCGTGCTATTGGTTATGATTTTGTGACCAGTAAGGAAGAGCTCTTGCCCCTTTTGACAGGCAAGGTTACGGTCTTTATGGGACAGACAGGTGTTGGAAAGTCAACCCTCCTTAATAAAATTGCACCGGACCTCAATCTAGAGACGGGAGAAATCTCAGATAGTCTAGGTCGTGGTCGCCACACCACTCGTGCTGTTAGTTTTTACAATCTCAATGGTGGTAAAATCGCAGATACGCCAGGCTTTTCATCACTGGATTATGAAGTGACAACGGCTGAAGACCTCAATCAGGCCTTTCCAGAGATTGCTAGTGTCAGTCGAGACTGTAAATTCCGTACTTGTACCCATACCCATGAGCCGTCCTGTGCCGTCAAGCCAGCTGTAGAAGAGGGTATCATTGCCAGCTTCCGTTTTGACAACTACCTGCAATTCCTCAGTGAGATTGAAAATCGTAGAGAAACCTATAAAAAAGTCAGCAAAAAAATTCCAAAATAAGGAGAAACCTATGTCTCAATACAAGATTGCTCCGTCAATTCTGGCAGCAGATTATGCCAACTTTGAACGTGAAATCAAACGCCTAGAAGCAACTGGGGCAGAATATGCCCATATCGATATCATGGATGGTCACTTTGTACCTCAGATCAGCTTTGGTGCAGGTGTGGTCGAAAGTCTTCGACCTCATAGTAAGATGGTCTTTGACTGCCACTTGATGGTGGCTAATCCTGAGCACCATTTAGAAGACTTTGCGCGTGCAGGTGCAGATATCATCAGCATTCATGTCGAAGCAACGCCTCATATCCATGGTGCTCTTCAAAAGATTCGTTCTCTAGGTGTCAAACCTTCTGTTGTCATTAACCCTGGTACGCCGGTTGAAGCTATCAAACACATACTTCACCTAGTGGACCAAGTTCTCGTCATGACGGTTAACCCTGGCTTCGGCGGGCAAGCCTTTCTACCTGAAACCATGGATAAGATTCGTGAGTTGGTTACCCTTCGTGAGGAAAAAGGCTTGAATTTTGAGATCGAAGTGGATGGTGGCATTGATGATCAAACCATTTCTCAGGCTAAAGAAGCTGGTGCTACAGTTTTTGTAGCAGGATCCTATGTCTTTAAGGGAGATGTCAATGAACGAGTGCAAACGCTCAGAAAACAATTGGACTAGGGTTGCTGTTTTTGCCGGTGGAGACCGTGGTCATTATCGGACAGATTTTGATTGCTTTGTTGGTGTGGATCGAGGATCGCTCTGGGTCTTGGAAGAAGACTTGCCTCTTGCTCTAGCAGTTGGAGATTTTGATTCTGTCACTGCAGAAGAGCGACAGGTGATTCAAAAAAGTGCCCAGCATTTTGTTCAAGCTCAGCCAGAAAAGGATGATACGGATCTGGAATTGGCTCTCTTAACCGTCTTTGAGCAAAATCCTCAGGCTCAGGTCACTATTTTCGGTGCTTTGGGTGGCCGTATTGACCATATGTTGGCCAATGTTTTTCTACCTAGCAATCCCAAGTTGGCACCTTACATGAGCCAGATAGCGATTGAGGATGGGCAAAACTTGCTTATCTATTGTCCAGAAGGAACCAGTCAACTTGAACCACGTTCGGACTACGATTATCTAGCTTTTATGCCAGTTCGGGATAGCCAGCTGACTATTCTTGGTGCCAAGTATGAGTTGACAGAGGAAAATTTTTTCTTTAAAAAAGTATACGCTTCTAACGAATATATAGATAGGGAAGTTTCGGTGACTTGCCCAGATGGCTATGTAGTCGTACTGCACAGCAAGGACAGGAGATAGGATGGAGATTTTACTTGTTATTTTATTAGTTGCTAATCTTCTTGGGCTCTTTCTCATTTGGCAGAGGCAGGATAAGCAAGACAAATATCTAGTCAAGAGTTTGGAAGACCAGGCAGACAATCTTTCAGATCAGTTGGATTACCGCTTTGAACAAGCCAGGCAAGCCAGCCAGCTAGATCAAAAAGACTTGGAAGTGGCTGTCAGTGACCGCTTGCAGGAAGTACGAATGGAATTGCATCAAGGCTTGACTCAAGTCCGTCAAGAAATGACAGATAATCTCCTCCAAACCAGAGACAAGACCGACCAACGTCTCCAAGCTTTGCAGGAATCAAATGAGCAACGCCTAGAACAAATGCGCCAAACAGTCGAGGAAAAGCTAGAAAAGACCTTGCAGACGCGCTTGCAGGCTTCCTTTGAGACAGTTTCCAAGCAACTGGAGTCTGTCAATCGAGGTTTGGGAGAGATGCAGACGGTTGCCCGCGATGTCGGAGCCCTCAACAAGGTTCTCTCTGGAACCAAGACGCGAGGGATTCTGGGCGAATTGCAACTGGGGCAAATCATCGAAGACATCATGACACCTGCCCAGTACGAACGAGAATACGCAACGGTTGAAAACTCTAGCGAGCGAGTAGAGTATGCCATCAAGTTACCTGGCCAAGGTGACCGGGAATATGTCTACTTACCGATTGACTCCAAGTTTCCATTGGCGGATTATTACCGCTTAGAAGAAGCTTATGAAGCAGGCGATAAGGACGAGATTGAACGCTGTCGCAAGTCACTCCTAGCTAGTGTCAAGCGCTTTGCCAAGGATATCAAGAGCAAGTACATAGCGCCACCTCGGACGACCAATTTTGGAGTCTTGTTTGTTCCGACAGAGGGACTTTACTCAGAGATTGTTCGCAATCCGGTCTTCTTTGATGATTTGAGACGGGAGGAGCAGATTATTGTCGCGGGTCCAAGTACCCTATCAGCCCTGCTTAATTCTCTATCAGTTGGCTTCAAGACTCTCAATATCCAAAGAGTGCAGATCATATCAGCAAGACTCTTGCCAGCGTCAAGACAGAGTTTGGCAAGTTTGGTGGCATTCTGGTCAAGGCACAAAAGCATCTCCAACATGCCTCTGGCAATATTGATGAATTATTAAACCGTCGTACCACAGCTATTGAGCGGACGCTCCGCCACATTGAGTTATCAGAAGGTGAGCCTGCGCTTAATCTACTCCATTTCCAAGAAGATGAGGAAGAATATGAAGATTAGTCACATGAAAAAAGATGAGCTGTTTGAAGGTTTTTACCTGATTAAGTCAGCTGACCTAAGACAGACGCGTGCTGGGAAAAATTACCTAGCCTTTACCTTCCAAGACGATAGTGGCGAGATTGAAGGGAAACTCTGGGATGCCCAACCTCATAACGTCGAGGCCTTTACCGCAGGGAAAGTGGTCCACATGCAGGGGCGCAGAGAAGTTTATAACAACACTCCTCAAGTCAATCAAATTACTCTTCGCTTGCCTCAGCCTGGGGAGCCCAATGATCCAGCTGATTTCAAGGTTAAGTCGCCGGTTGATGTCAAGGAAATCCGTGACTACATGTCACAAATGATTTTCAAGATTGAAAATCCTGTCTGGCAGCGTATCGTTCGCAGTCTCTACACCAAGTATGATAAGGAATTCTACTCCTATCCAGCTGCCAAGACCAACCACCATGCCTTTGAGACGGGTTTGGCCTATCATACAGCAACCATGGTGCGCTTGGCAGATGCCATTAGCGACATCTACCCTCAGCTCAACAAGAGCCTGCTCTATGCTGGGATTATGCTGCACGACTTGGCTAAGTTTTAGAACTCAGTGGTCCCGATCAGACGGAGTACACAGTTCGAGGCAATCTCATCGGCCATATCGCCCTGATCGATAGTGAAATTACCAAGACTGTCATGGAACTAGGCATCGACGATACTAGAGAAGAAGTAGTGTTGCTGCGCCATGTCATCCTCAGTCATCATGGCTTGCTGGAGTATGGAAGTCCAGTCCGTCCACGCATTATGGAAGCAGAGATTATCCATATGATTGACAATCTAGATGCCAGCATGATGATGATGTCAACAGCTCTAGCTTTGGTGGATAAAGGAGAGATGACCAATAAAATCTTCGCTATGGACAATCGTTCCTTCTATAAACCAGATTTAGATTAATGATTTAAGAAAAACGAGCATTTTTTACGCAATAATGTTCGTTTTTTTATGTGAATATGGTATAATGGATAAAATATCAAAATTAAATGGAATGGTAAATAAAAATGAAATTAAGACGAAGTGATCGGATGGTTGTCATTTCCAACTATTTGATTAATAATCCATACAAACTAACAAGTCTCAATACCTTTGCAGAAAAGTACGAATCTGCTAAATCATCGATTTCAGAGGATATCGTGATTATCAAGCGTGCCTTTGAGGAAATCGAAATCGGTCATATTCAGACTGTTACTGGAGCAGGTGGTGGCGTTATCTTTACACCATCCATCTCTAGTCATGAAGCCAAAGAAATGATCGCCGACTTGCGTGACAAACTTTCAGAAAGCGACCGTATCTTGCCAGGTGGATACATCTACCTGTCTGATTTGCTTAGTACGCCTGCCATTTTGAAAAATATTGGTCGTATCATTGCCAAGAGCTTTATGGACCAAAAAATCGATGCCGTTATGACAGTGGCAACAAAAGGTGTGCCACTCGCAAATGCAGTTGCCAATGTCCTCAATGTTCCATTTGTCATTGTGCGCCGTGACTTGAAAATCACCGAAGGTTCAACGGTTAGCGTCAACTATGTATCAGGTTCCAGCGGTGACCGCATTGAGAAAATGTTCCTTTCAAAACGTAGCCTCAAGGCAGGCAGTCGTGTCTTGATTGTGGATGACTTCTTGAAAGGTGGCGGAACTGTTAACGGGATGATTAGTCTCTTGCGTGAGTTCGATTCTGAACTAGCTGGTGTCGCAGTCTTTGCAGACAATGCCCAAGAAGAACGTGAAAAGCAGTTCGATTACAAGTCACTCTTGAAAGTAACCAATATTGATGTCAAGAACCAATCCATCGATGTCGAGATTGGAAATATCTTTGACGAAGACAAATAAGAGATAGAACTAAAGGTTGGAACGATTGTCCCAGCCTTTCTTTGCAAACAGAATAGAAGGATGCTTATGAAAACACCATTTATTAGCCGTGAAGATTTAGAAACAATTGTTGCAGAGTTCCCGACTCCCTTCCACTTGTATGACGAGAAGGGGATTCGTGAAAAAGCAAGAGCAGTCAACCAGGCTTTTTCGTGGAATGAGGGCTTTAAAGAATATTTTGCAGTCAAGGCTACTCCAACTCCAGCCATCTTGAAAATCCTCCAAGAGGAAGGTTGTGGTGTGGACTGTTCTAGTTACGTGGAGCTCTTGATGAGCTATAAACTGGATTTTCCCGGTTCTGAGATTATGTTCTCTTCTAATAACACGCCAGACCAAGAGTACGCATATGCGCGTGAATTGGGTGCGACCATTAACTTGGATGCTTTTGAAGATATTGAACATCTAGAGCGTGCAGCAGGCATCCCAGAAATTATCTCTTGTCGTTACAATCCTGGAGGTGTTTTTGAACTGGGTACCGACATTATGGACAATCCAGGAGAAGCTAAGTTTGGCATGACCAAGGACCAGCTTTTTGAAGCCTTTGCGGTTTTGAAGGAAAAAGGAGTCAAGACATTTGGGATTCACTCTTTCCTAGCATCCAATACCGTCACCCATCTCTACTACCCAGAGTTGGCTCGTCAGCTTTTTGAATTAGCCGTTGAAATTAAGGAAACGTTGGGCATTTCGCTAGACTTTATCAATCTTTCCGGCGGTATTGGTGTCAACTATCGCCCAGACCAGGAGCCAAATGACATCGCTGTGATTGGTGAAGGAGTGCGTAAGGTTTATGAAGAAGTTCTTACACCTGCAGGACTTGGTCAGGTTAAGATTTTCACCGAATTGGGTCGCTTTATGTTAGCCCCTCACGGAGCTTTGGTCACAAGAGTCACTCATAAGAAAAAAACCTATCGTACCTATCTGGGCGTGGATGCATCAGCAGTCAACCTCATGCGTCCAGCCATGTATGGAGCCTACCACCATATCACCAATCTGACCCATCCAGACGGACCAGTTGAGGTGGTAGATGTGGTTGGTTCACTCTGTGAAAACAATGATAAATTTGCAGTGAATCGCGAACTACCTCATACAGAAATCGGTGATTTGCTGGTAATTCATGATACAGGTGCACATGGATTCTCCATGGGTTATCAGTACAATGCCAAACTACGCTCGGCAGAAATCCTCTATACCGAAGAAGGCAAAGCCCGCCAAATCCGCCGTGCAGAGCGTCCTGAGGACTATTTCGCAACCTTGTATGGTTTTGATTTTGAACCAGATCACTAAAAGGGAATGAAAATGAAAGTGAAAAACAGATTGCTTTCTAAAAAATAGACAAAAAACCTTGTTTTTCCCCTTACTCGTGATATAATAAAACTATAAAACGGTTTCAAGGAAGGTGACGATATGTCTGAAGAAACAATTGACTATGGACAAGTGACAGGAATGGTGCATTCGACAGAGAGTTTTGGGGCGGTAGATGGCCCTGGGATTCGTTTTATTGTCTTTTTGCAGGGCTGTCAGATGCGTTGCCAGTACTGTCATAACCCTGATACATGGGCTATGGAAACCAATAAATCACGCGAACGGACAGTAGACGATGTCTTGACAGAAGCCCTTCGCTACCGTGGTTTCTGGGGAGACAAGGGAGGAATCACTGTTAGTGGAGGAGAAGCCCTCTTGCAGATTGATTTCTTGATTGCCCTCTTTACCAAGGCCAAAGAAGGAATCCACTGTACCTTGGATACCTGTGCTCTTCCATTCCGTAACAAGCCACGTTATCTCGAAAAGTTTAATAAACTCATGGCTGTGACAGACTTGGTTCTTCTGGATATCAAGGAAATCAACGAAGAACAGCACAAGATTGTAACCAGTCAAACCAATAAAAACATCTTGGCCTGTGCCCAGTACCTATCAGATATTGGGAAGCCTGTTTGGATTCGCCATGTGCTGGTTCCAGGTTTGACGGACAGAGATGAGGATTTGATCGAACTCGGTAAATTCGTCAAAACCCTTAAAAATGTTGACAAGTTTGAAATCTTGCCTTATCACACGATGGGTGAGTTCAAGTGGCGTGAACTTGGAATTCCTTATTCGCTCGAAGGGGTCAAACCTCCAACAGCAGACCGTGTCAAGAATGCCAAGGAATTGATGGATACAGAAAGCTACCAAGACTACATGAAACGTGTTCATGGATAAAAAAGAAGCCTGATGGAGACATCGGGCTTTTGTGATGCATAAAAAGCCTAGCCTTTCAGCTAAGCTTTTTTCTTATTTTCTAGAATGTTGTTTACCAGCATTGCGTTTTTTATGTTTCTTATTAGTCATGATCGCAGTTGCTTGGTTTGGAGTGACATCTTTGCGTCCTCCTCCAGTTGAAAATGAGCTTGCTTTTGGTGGATTTTTGGCAAATTCTTCACGAACTTTTTTGCGAAGTTTTGGACGAACAACATAGTTAACGATGAACTGTTGGAGAATCATCATGAAACCACCAACAACCCAGTAAAGGGTCACACTTGCTGGTGCGAAGAAGGAGAAGACGACAATCATGAGTGGACTCACGTAAATCATTCTTTTTAGTTGATCTCTTTGCATCTCGTCTTCTACTCCATGAAGTGAGAGAAGTGATTGGAGATAGTAGAGGATACCAGCGAAAGCGACAAGGAGCAGACTTGGGGAACCGAGATCGATACCCAAGAAGGTAGAGCTAGCTACACCATCAGTGTATTGGGCTGCAAAGTAGATAGCAGAGAAGAAAGGCATTTGAATGAGGATAGGGAAACATCCTACTCCACCGAACACACTGATGCCATGTTCTTTCTGAGTATCCCAGAGAGCTTGTTGAGCCTCTAGCTTTTCTTCTTGAGTTGTAGCTTCTTTGAGGCGTGTTTGATGTGGTTCGAGCACGTGTTTGAGGGCATTCATCTTTTCAGAGTGAAGCGTTGCCTTCCATGATTGGTAGATACCAAGTGGCAAGATAATCAAGCGCACGATGATGGTTACGATGATGATAGCCACACCAAAGCCTAGACCTTTATCAGTAGCAAAGTACTTGATGGCCTCTGCCATAGGTGCTCCAATGGTATTCCAAATCAATCCTGTGGGTTGTCCTGTGGCTTTGTCTACTTGGACACAGCCTGTCAAGACGAGTAGCATAGCCACTCCCATAGCAGAGAGGGCAAAACGTTTAATAGATTTCAATGTTTTCATTCCTTCTTTAAAAATTATACCTTTCTATTCTACTGTTTTTTTGTAAAATATACAATAGTTCTAGAGACCTAATTTGCGACTTTGAAGTCCGAATAGGATGAAAAGTTGCTCATTTGTACATCTAGATAGGTAACTTTTGAAAAAGGTGTCGGACCTTTTCGGATCTCTTGGATAAATTTTGCCATAGTGGCAGAGGAGTCTGCCTGAGCAAGAATTTCCACTGTGCCATCGTCGTTATTCCAAACACGACCAGTGATGCCACCGATTTCAAGAGCTAAAGTAACAACACCCCAGCGAAAACCAACACCCTGCACCCTGCCTTGGGCAATCATTCTAACCTTTTGCATACCAAACCCCTTTGATTGTGTTATAATATTTCTATGACTATTATAACCTCAAAAGCCAATTCTGTGGTAAAAAATACCAAGAAATTACATCAAAAAAAATATCGAAAGTCTGCTTATTTGATTGAGGGCTGGCACTTGTTTGAAGAAGCTGTTCAAGCTGGAGTGACGATTGAGAAGATTTTTGCTCTAGAAAGTTACCGAGATCAGCTAGCTGCTTTCCCTCAAACTATCTGGGTTTCAGAGGAGATTTTGCTAGATTTGGCAGATACGCAAACTCCTCAAGGGATTGTTGCAGTGATTCAAAAAGAAGAAGTGGGACTGCCTGATCTCCATCAGGGCAAGTATCTATTTTTAGAGGATGTTCAAGATCCTGGTAATGTGGGCACCATGATTCGGACGGCGGATGCAGCAGGTTTTACAGGAGTTATTGTTTCAGACAAGTCAGCAGATATATACAGTCTCAAGACCCTGCGTTCCATGCAAGGAAGTCATTTTCACTTGCCCATCTATCGTCTGCCTCTTGCCACCTTTGTAGAGGAGGCAAAGAAGAGCAATTTGCCCATTCTGGCAACGACCTTATCGAGAGAGTCAAAGGATTATCGTGAGCTTTCTTCACTAGAGAACTTTGTTTTAGTCATGGGAAATGAAGGACAAGGAATTAGTTCTGTCATGGCTGAGAGTGCTGATCAGCTGGTTCATATTGGCATGAAAGGCCGAGCAGAAAGTCTCAACGTAGCAGTTGCAGCAGGAATTTGATGTTTTATTTTAGCTAATTTATAAAATCTTTGTTATAATCAAGACATATTTATAGAAAAAGGAGAATCAGAATGAATCAAACGATTATTCAAGAACGTTCAGGTCTTAATCAATTTTACGCTAAGGTTTATGCTTTTGTGGGACTTGGGATTGGTCTATCGGCTCTCGTGTCAGCTTTGATGTTGACAGTCTTTCAGTCCCAATTAGTCTACTTTTTAATGCATGGCCGTCTCTGGTTGATGATTGCAACTTTTGCAGAACTTGCTCTAGTCTTTGTTGCAAGTAGCATGGCTGCAAAAAATAGCCCAGCAGCTCTCCCAGTATTTTTAGTTTATTCTGTTTTAAATGGTTTTACCCTTAGCTTTGTCGTAGCCTTCTATACACCTGGGACCGTCTTATCAGCCTTTGTATCCAGCGCCCTTCTCTTCTTTGTCATGGCGGCAATCGGAATTTTCACTAAGAAAGATTTGAGTGGAATGGGCCGAGCTTTGATGGCGGCGCTTGTTGGTCTCATCATTGCCATGGTTGTGAATCTATTTTTAGCCAATAGCTTCTTTGACTACATGATTAGTATTGCCATGGTCTTGGTCTTCTCAGGTTTGATTGCTTGGGATAACCAAAAGATTCGCTATGTTTATGAACAGTCACGAGGACAAGTAGCGACAGGATGGGTCATCTCAATGGCGCTTAGCATCTACCTAGACTTTATCAACCTCTTCCTTAGCATCTTACGAATCTTTGGTCGAAACGATTAATGAATGTCAGAGTCAGTGTTCAAAAGAGCACTGACTTTTTCTTATTTACTCTTTTCTTTTCTTGGAAATAGGTGTATAATGCTTTTAACTAATTTTTGAGGAGCTGTTTATGAAGAAAAGTTTTATTCATCAACAAGAAGAAATTTCCTTTGTTAAAAATACTTTTACCCAGTATTTGAAAGATAAGTTAGAAGTTGTTGAAGTTCAAGGTCCTATCTTGAGCAAGGTCGGAGATGGGATGCAGGACAACCTGTCAGGTGTCGAAAATCCAGTATCCGTCAAGGTTTTGCAGATTCCAGATGAAACCTATGAAGTCGTTCACTCACTTGCCAAATGGAAACGCCACACCTTGGCTCGTTTTGGTTTCGGTGAAGGTGAGGGTCTATTTGTTCACATGAAGGCCCTTCGTCCAGACGAAGATTCGCTTGATGCGACCCACTCAGTTTATGTGGACCAGTGGGACTGGGAGAAGGTTATCCCAAATGGTCAACGCAATATCGCCTATCTCAAAGAAACCGTTGAGAAGATTTACAAGGCTATTCGTCTGACAGAGCTAGCCGTAGAAGCCCGCTATGATATCGAATCCATCTTGCCAAAGCAAATCACCTTTATCCATACAGAAGAGTTGGTAGAACGTTACCCAGACTTGACACCAAAAGAGCGTGAAAATGCAATCTGTAAAGAGTTTGGTGCAGTCTTCTTGATTGGTATCGGTGGCGAGTTGCCTGACGGAAAACCTCATGATGGCCGTGCACCTGACTACGATGACTGGACAACAGAGTCTGAAAATGGCTACAAGGGGTTGAATGGCGATATTCTCGTTTGGAACGAATCTCTTGGTTGTGCCTTTGAACTTTCATCAATGGGGATTCGGGTAGATGAGGATACCCTTCGTCGCCAAGTGGCTCTTACAGGAGACGAAGATCGTCTTGAGCTGGAATGGCATAAAGCCCTGCTTAACGGCCTTTTTCCACTGACAATCGGTGGAGGGATCGGACAGTCTCGGATGGCCATGTTCCTTCTTCGTAAGAAACACATCGGAGAGGTTCAGACCAGTGTTTGGCCTCAAGAAGTTCGCGATACGTACGAAAATATTTGTAGAGAATCGAACCGCAAGGTTCGGTTTTCTTTCTCTTTTTGCCTATAATTTGGTATAATAAACGGTATGAAAATCGTATCAGGAATCTACGGAGGGCGTCCCCTCAAGACGCTAGAAGGCAAGACGACGAGGCCGACATCAGATAAGGTGCGTGGAGCTATCTTTAACATGATAGGTCCCTATTTTGAGGGTGGTCGTGTTTTGGATCTCTATGCTGGCAGTGGTGGCTTATCCATTGAGGCAGTCTCGCGTGGGATGTCCCATGCTGTCTTAGTGGAACGGGATCGAAAGGCACAAGCTGTCATCGCTGAAAATATCCAAATGACCAAGGAAGCTTCCAAATTTCAGCTCTTAAAGATGGAGGCTGACCGAGCCTTGGAGCAAGTGAAAGGTCCCTTTGACCTGGTCTTTTTAGACCCTCCCTATGCCAAGGAACAAATCGTTGCAGATATCGAAAAAATGGCAGAAAGAAACCTTTTCTCCGAAGAGATCATGGTTGTCTGTGAAACCGATAAGTCTGTAGAACTACCAGAAGAAATCGCCTGCTTAGGTATCTGGAAGGAAAAAATATATGGGATTAGTAAGGTGACGGTCTATGTCAGATAAAATTGGATTATTTACAGGTTCATTTGATCCTATGACAAATGGACATCTGGATATCATTGAACGTGCCAGCAAACTCTTTGATAAGCTCTATGTCGGGGTGTTCTACAATCCCCACAAACAAGGCTTTCTCCCTGTTGAAAACCGCAAACGGGCAGTCGAAAAAGCGGTGGCGCATTTAGATAATGTAGAGGTGCTGGCTTCTCATGATCAACTAGTCGTTGATGTTGCAAGAAGACTGGGTGCTAAGACCCTTGTCCGTGGCTTGCGAAATACCACCGACTTGCAATACGAGTCTAGCTTTGACTACTACAATCATCAACTGGCTCCAGAAATCGAAACCATTTACCTATATAGCCGCCCAGAGCATCTTTATATCAGCTCTTCGGCCGTGAGAGAACTTCTGAAGTTTGGTCAGGAGATTCAGCAATATGTCCCAAACAGTGTTGTGGAGGAATTAGAACATGAAGAAAAAAACTAGATGGCCCTTATATGTCATCCTAGCACTAGTATTGACTTTTTTAGCCTTTGTAGTACCTTTACCTTACTACATAGAAGTTCCAGGTGGAGCGGAAGATATTCGTCGCGTTTTGAAAGTCAATGAAACAGAAGACACAGAAGCAGGAGCTTACCAGTTTGTAACAGTCGGTATTCGACACGCAACCCTATCGCATCTTGTCTATGCTTGGTTAACACCTTTCACAGATATTAGAAGTGCCAAGGAGACTACGGGTGGCTCTACTGATGCAGAATTTATGCGGATCAATCAGTTCTACATGCAAACGTCCCAAAACATGGCCAAGTATCAAGGATTGAAGACGGCTGGAAAGGATATCGAACTCAAGTATCTGGGAGTTTATGTCTTGACCGTGACAGATAATTCAACTTTTAAGGGTATTCTGAACATTGCGGATACTGTGACGGCTGTTAATGATAAGACTTTTGATAGTTCCAAGGACTTGGTTGACTATGTCAACTCTCAAAAAAACTAGGAGATCCAGTCAAGGTAACCTACGAAGAAGACGGAAGAGTCAAGACTGCTGAAGGTAAAATTATCACTCTCGAAAAACGGGAAAAAAACGGGATTGGGATTGGCTTGATTGACCGTACGGAAGTGACCAGTGATGTTCCAATTCGCTTTTTCAACAGCTGGTATCGGCGGGCCAAGTGCAGGTCTCATGTTTAGTCTAGCCATCTATACCCAGATAGCAGATCCAGGTCTTCGTAATGGTCGTATCGTTGCGGGAACGGGGACTATTGATCGGGACGGAAATGTTGGCGACATCGGTGGAATTGACAAAAAAGTAGTTGCAGCCTCTCGTCAGGGAGCCAACGTCTTTTTTGCTCCTGACAATCCAGTCACCGAGGAAGCAAAAAAAGCAGATCCCAATGCGAAAAGCAACTATGAAACAGCCCTAGAAGCTGCTAAAACAATCAAGACAGAGATGAAAATCGTTCCTGTTAAAACTTTGCAGGATGCGATTGATTACCTTAAAAATAATCCCTAATTCGTAGAAAAATCGAAAACTAGCGCGCAAGCGGATAAGATGGTATAATAGTCAAATGGTTCAATTATTATTCACTCTAAGTAGTCATATGCTCTTTATTTATTTGAGTTTTTACCTTTTAAAGGATCTTGTGAGATGGGAAAAGGTTTTAAAAGTGACCGCTACTAACACAAAAAAGGTTCGTTTGTTGGTAGGCTTCTTTAGTATTGTGATGGGCTACATCTTGAGTTCATTCTTTATCAGTTTGTACCAACTGTGGCAAGAAGCACTTAGGGGACTATTATAAAATCAAAAGTAAAGGAAACAACTATGGAAAAAATTGTGGTTCAAGGCGGTGATAATCGTCTGGTCGGAAGTGTGACGATCGAGGGGGCAAAGAATGCCGTCTTGCCCTTGTTGGCAGCGACTATTCTAGCAAGTAGGGTAAGACAGTCTTGCAGAACGTTCCAATCTTGTCAGATGTTTTTACCATGAATCAAGTAGTTCGTGGTCTGAATGCCAAAGTTGACTTTGATGAGGAAGCTCATCTTGTCGAAGTCGATGCGACTGGCGACATCACAGAGGAGGCTCCTTATAAGTATGTCAGCAAGATGCGTGCATCGATTGTTGTCTTGGGACCAATCCTTGCTCGTGTAGGACATGCAAAAGTTTCTATGCCAGGGGGATGTACCATCGGGAGTCGTCCAATCGACCTCCACCTCAAGGGCTTGGAAGCTATGGGGGCAAAGATAGCCCAGACAGCTGGTTACATCGAAGCCAAGGCAGAACGCTTGCATGGTGCTCATATCTACATGGACTTTCCTAGTGTTGGTGCAACACAAAACCTGATGATGGCAGCGACGTTAGCTGACGGTGTGACAGTGATTGAAAATGCTGCGCGTGAGCCGGAAATTGTTGACTTGGCTATTCTTCTTAATGAAATGGGAGCCAAGGTCAAGGGAGCTGGCACTGAAACAATTACAGTGACTGGTGTCGAGGAACTCTATGGAACAACTCATAATGTGGTACAGGACCGTATCGAAGCTGGAACCTTTATGGTGGCAGCAGCCATGACTGGCGGTGATGTCCTGATTCGAGATGCAGTCTGGGAGCATAATCGCCCCTTGATTGCTAAACTCCTTGAAATGGGAGTTGAGGTAACGGAGGAGTCCGAAGGTATTCGTGTTCGTTCTCAACTGGAAAATCTTAAAGCTGTTCATGTAAAAACCTTGCCGCACCCAGGATTTCCAACAGATATGCAGGCACAATTTACAGCCCTTATGACAGTCGCAAAAGGGGAATCCACCATGGTGGAGACGGTGTTTGAGAATCGCTTCCAACACTTGGAGGAAATGCGCCGTATGGGCTTGCACTCAGAGATTATCCGTGACACAGCTCGTATTGTTGGGGGACAGGCTTTACAGGGTGCAGAAGTTCTATCAACGGACCTTCGTGCCAGTGCGGCCTTGATTCTGACAGGTTTAGTAGCGCAAGGAGAAACAGTTGTCGGTAAGTTAGTCCACCTCGATAGAGGTTACTACCGTTTCCATGAGAAATTGGCTCAGCTAGGAGCAAAGATTCAGCGAATTGAGGCAAATGATGAAGAAGAATAAAAATTTACGCTATGTACTCCGTCGTTTACTGTTGATTTTTATCGTACTATTGCTAGGCTTTCTGGCTTTAGGAATCGGCTTGATGGTAGGCTATGGAATCCTAGGAAAGGGACAGGATCCATGGGCAATCTTGTCTCCGGCAAAGTGGCAGGAATTGATTAGCAAATTTACAGGAAATTAGACTGGGAGACCAGTCTTTTTCTAAAGAAATAAGGAGAAAAATGGACAAAAAAACAAGACAAGCTCTGATAGGGTTACTTATATTCTTACTCTTGGCTGCTGGAAGCTACTATATCAAGCAGATGCAGACAGCGCCAAACACCCCTAGAACCAAGGTTAGTCAGAAAAAACAAGCTTCAGAAGCTCCCAGTCAGGAGCTAGCTGAAAGTGTCTTAACTGAGTCAATCAAAAACCAAATCAAGGGTGATCTAGAGTGGAATGGGGCAGGTGCCTTTGTCGTAAATGGCAATAAAACCAATCTAGATGCCAAAGTTTCTAGCAAACCCTATGCGGATAATAAGACAAAGATAGTTGGAAAAGAAACAGTCCCAACTGTTGCCAATGCCATCTTATCCAAAGCGACTCGGCAGTATAAAAATCGTGAAGAAACAGGCAACGGCTCAACATCCTGGACGCCACCAGGATGGCATCAGGTCAAGAATCTAAAGGGAGTCTATACACATGCAGTCGATAGAGGACACCTGCTGGGTTATGCCTTGATAGGTGGTTTGGATGGTTTGATGCCTCTACCAGCAATCCCAAGAACATTGCAGTCCAGACAGCTTGGGCAAACCAGGCTCAGGCTGAGGATTCGACAGGTCAGAACTACTATGAGAGTTTGGTCAGAAAAGCCTTAGACCAAAACAAGAGGGTCCGTTATCGGGTGACGCTCCACTATGCGACAAATGAGGACCTAGTTCCATCCGCTTCACAAATCGAAGCCAAGTCTTCAGATGGCGAATTGGAATTCAATGTCCTAATCCCCAATGTTCAAAAGGGAATCCAGCTTGATTACCGAACAGGGCAAGTAACAGTGACGGACTAGAAACAATAGATACAATAAAAATAGCTCCTTTGTCTTCTAGAGGCAGGGGAGCTGTTCTTTAAATGAAAAATAATGTGAATCCTGAGAGATTTTATGATATAATGGAACACAAGATACTATTTTAGGAGAAGGACTATGGAAGACCCGAGCAGTCAGAATTTGTTGCTACAGTTTGTATTGTTATTTATCTTGACCCTGTTAAATGCTTTTTTCTCAGCCACTGAAATGGCGATGGTGTCACTAAACCGTTCCCGAGTGGAGCAAAAGGCAGAAGAGGGAGACAAACGTTACATTCGTTTGTTAAAGGTACTTGAAAATCCTAACCACTTTTTATCAACCATTCAAGTCGGTATCACCTTAATCACGATCTTATCAGGGGCAAAATTGGCAGATACACTTGGACAAGTAATTGCATCTTGGATAGGAAATAGTGAAACAGCTTACGCTATTGCAAGTTTTCTATCTTTAGCGTTTTTGACCTATATTTCTATTGTTTTTGGGGAACTCTATCCTAAACGGATTGCCCTCAATCTGAAAGATGCTTTGGCAATTCGAACAGCACCAATTATTATTGGTCTTGGAAAGATTGTCAGTCCCTTTGTCTGGTTGTTATCTGCTTCAACCAATCTCTTGAGTCGTTTAACGCCAATGACCTTTGATGATGCGGATGAAAAAATGACTCGAGATGAAATTGAGTACATGTTGACTAAGAGCGAAGAAACACTGGATGCAGATGAAATTGAAATGCTACAGGGGATCTTTTCTCTAGATGAACTAATGGCTCGTGAGCTAATGGTGCCTCGTACAGATGCCTTTATGGTAGATATTCAGGATGACAGTCAAACGATTATCCAAAGTATTCTAAAGCAAAATTTCTCACGTATCCCTGTTTACGATGGGGATAAGGACAATGTGATTGGTTTGATTCATACCAAGCGTTTGCTAAACGCCGCCTATGCAGATGGCTTTGAAAATATTGTCTGGAAGAAGATCTTACAAGATCCACTCTTTGTTCCTGAAACTATTTTTGTGGACGACCTCCTTAAAGAGCTTCGAAATACCCAAAATCAAATGGCAATCTTACTAGACGAATACGGTGGTATGGCTGGTTTGGTAACTCTAGAAGATCTTCTAGAAGAGATTGTCGGTGAGATTGATGACGAGACAGATAGGGCAGAAATCGAAGTTCATCAAATCGGTGAGGACACATATATTGCACAGGGAACCATGAATCTTAACGACTTCAATGACTACTTTGGTGTCGAACTAGAAAGTGATGATGTGGATACCATCGCCGGTTATTATTTGACGGGTGTTGGTACGATTCCAACAACTGAAAAAATCAGTTATGAACTGGTCAGTCAAAACAAACAAATCGTCCTGACCAATGATAAGGTGAAAAATGGACGTGTTACCAAGGTAAAAGTTCAAATCACAGAACTAGAACCTGAAGAAGAAACAGAATAAAGCAGTGACTTGAGTCACTGCTTTTTGTAAACCTATATGGTAGATACAGTTATCCCTATCTATTTGGAATAACAAAAAAGCCCGATTTTACGGGCTTTTTATTTGGTTGATTCCTGTTAATTCAGGTACTGAAAGGCGGTAGACGGATTTGAACCGACGATCAAGCTTTTGCAGAGCCGTGCCTTACCACTTGGCTATACCGCCTCAACGTTTATTATTATACCTTGAAAATCATTTCCCGTCAATAGTTTCTTATTCTAAAATCCAATTTAGGAAAACAGATGATGATCGAAGAAGTGAGAAAAAGCTTTTAAAAATCCCCTTCTAAAGAAGATCAGACTAGAAAGTATTTCTTGCAGATACAAACAAAGAATGCAAGAATTTTGACAAATAGAAGTTTTTTGAGGAAATGCGCCAAAATATTCTGAAAATTCGTTTACTTTTTAAAAAATATATGTTATAATTTCCAATAAGCCTAAATTTTTCAAGAGGAGTTAAAAACATGAAAAAAAGTAGAGTATTTGTTGCAGCAGGTGTTGCTTTATTAGCAGCAGGAGTACTAGCTGCTTGTGGTTCTTCAAAATCATCTGATTCAACAGCGCCAAAAAATTATGGCTATGTTTATACAGCTGACCCAGAAACGTTGGATTACCTCATTTCAGGGAAACAAAGTACTAAGGTTGCCACTTCAAATGGTATCGACGGTCTTTTCACAAACGACAAGTATGGGAATTTAGTTCCTGCAGTTGCAGAAGACTGGTCCGTTTCAAAAGACGGTTTGACTTATACCTACAAGATTCGTAAAGGTGTTAAATGGATGACATCAGATGGTGAAGAGTATGCTGAAGTAACAGCCAAAGACTTTGTAAATGGCTTGAAACACGCAGCTGATAAAAAATCAGAAGCAATTTACCTAGCAGAAAATTCTGTTAAAGGATTGTCTGATTATTTAGCAGGTAATACAAAAGACTTTTCTTCAGTAGGTGTGAAAGCAGTTGATGATTATACTCTTGAGTATACTTTGAACCAACCAGAACCATACTGGAACTCTAAGATGGCCTACGCAATCTTCTGGCCATTGAACGAAGAATTTGAAAAATCAAAAGGATCTGACTTTTGCTAAAAGCGACTGACCCTACATCATTGCTTTACAATGGACCATTCTTACTGAAAGGTTTGACTGCTAAGTCTTCTATTGAGTTCGCTAAGAATGAAAATTACTGGGACAAAGATAATGTTCACATTGATAAAGTAACCCTTGCTTACTATGATGGTTCAGACCAAGAGTCAATTGAACGTAACTTTACAAGTGGAGCTTATAGCTATGCCCGTCTTTACCCAACAAGTTCAAACTACTCTAAAGTAGAAGAAACCTACAAGGAAAATATCTTCTACACCCCATCAGGACCTGGTATTGGTGGTTTGGGTGTGAATATTGACCGCCAAGGTTACAAATACACTTCTAAGACAACTGACGAAGAGAAGACTTCTACTAAGAAAGCCCTTCTTAACAAGGACTTCCGTCAAGCCTTGAACTTTGCCTTTGACCGTACGTCTTATTCAGCTCAAGTAAATGGTAAAGAAGGTGCTCCTCGTGCCGTTCGTAACCTCTTTGTAAAACCTGACTTTGTCTCTGCAGGCGAAAAAACTTTTTGGTGACTTGGTAACTGAAAAGATGGCTGCTTACGGTGATGAGTGGAAGAATGTAAACTTTGCGGATGGTCAAGATGGACTCTTCAACGCCGATAAAGCTAAAGCTGAATTTGCCAAAGCCAAAACAGCATTGGAAGCAGAAGGTGTAAAATTCCCTATCCATTTGGATGTTCCAGTAGACCAAACAGCTAAAAACTATATCGCACGTATTCAATCCTTCAAACAATCCGTTGAAACAGTGCTTGGAGAGGGCAATGTAGTCATCGATATCCAACAAGTTTCTAAAGATGAGTTTAATAATATTACCTACTATGCGGCGAATGCAGCAGCAGAAGACTGGGATCTCTCAGGTGCCGTTGGATGGAACCCTGACTATGAAGATCCATCAACTTACCTTGATATCTTGAAGACAACGAATGCTGAACAAACAAAAATATACATGGGTTACGAAGGTGCAGATAATGCTGCAGCAGCTCAAGTTGGTTTGAAAGAATACGATAAGCTAGTTGATGAAGCTGCTAAAAGAAACCAACGACTTGAATGTTCGTTATGAAAAAAATACGCGGCTGCTCAAGCTTGGTTGACAGATAGCTCACTCATCTTGCCAGCTATGTCATCAACTGGTGCTGCACCATTCATTTCTCGTGTTGTACCATTCACAGCATCATACAGCCAATCTGGAGATAAGGGCTCAGACGTATACTTCAAGTATATTCAGTTACAAGACAAGGTTGTAACAAAAGCTGACTATGAACAAGCTCGTGAAAAATGGCTCAAAGAGAAAAAAGAATCAAACGAAAAAGTTCAAAAAGAATTGGCTAATCACGTTAAATAAATAACTCTCAAGAGAACTTTCTCTCCATGAGGAGAAGGTTCTTTTGGGATTTTAAAAGGAAACGATATGAAGAAATATATTTTTATGCGTGTATTACGTTCATTGTTGTCCATTTTCTTGGTGACAACCTTGACCTACACAATTATCTATACGATGGTTCCTCGAAAATTGATTTTCAAGCAGGATACCAACTATAACAAGATTGCAACGACGCCGGACAAGCGGGATAATTATGAAAATACCGTTTATGAACGGATGGGCTATATCGAGTACTACGATACCAAAGAGTTGCAAGAAAGAGCGAGCACAATGGACTCATCTGTAACAGTGGATGCCAATGATACCAATAAGGCAATCTACGAAAAATACATCAACCAACTAGGAAATGGTTGGACACTCGGTGTGTTCTCAGAAAGTGGTCAATTCTATGCTACGCGTGAAATTCCAATTTTTGAACGTGTTTTCAAATTCTATTCGAACTTGATTGATATTGATCATCCAAACAAGATTCAAGACCCTGAAAATCCAAACTTGCAACGTTATCTTCGTTTTGAAAATGACCCTGCTATCGGTTGGTCATTGGTTGGTTCAGGTACAAAACACAAATACCTTTTGTATTTCAACAATCAATTCCCATTTGTACACCAAAACTTTGTGAACATTAACTTGGGAGATTCTTACCCAACTTATGCAAACACACCAGTGCTTCAAGTTATCACACAAGGTCAGGGACAAACTAAGACATCAGAAGTTCAATTCCCTATGGGTAAAAAGACTTCATCTGTAGATATTTACTCTCGTACCTACAAATCTCCAAGTCAAGCAGACGCGCGTGAGGTAGCCAACTATGGTAAGGACGATCCATATACAGCTACAGAAAGCAATTATCAATATCCTTCAATGATCGCAAGCTCGGCTGTTGCTGGTTTGATCGGTTTGATTATTTCGTATGCGATTGCGATTCCACTTGGATCTGCCATGGCTCGCCACAAGAATACTTGGATTGATAGCTTCTCGACAGGTGCCCTTACCTTCTTGCTTGCCCTTCCAACGATTGCCTTGGTTTATATCGTTCGCTTGATTGGCTCATCTATTGGTCTGCCTGATTCATTCCCTATCTTGGGAGCTGGAGATTGGCGTTCTTATGTCTTACCAGCAGTCATTCTAGGTTTGTTGGGTGCACCAAGTACGGCTATCTGGATTCGTCGTTACATGATCGACTTGCAATCTCAGGACTTCGTTCGTTTGCACGTGCAAAAGGTTTGTCTGAAAAAGAAATTTCAAATAAACACATCTTTAAAAATGCCATGGTTCCATTGGTTTCAGGTATTCCTGGTGCCGTAATCGGGGTTATTGGTGGTGCAACATTGACAGAAACAGTCTTCGCTTTCCCAGGTATGGGTAAAATGTTGATTGACTCTGTTAAGGCATCAAACAACTCAATGGTTGTTGGTCTTGTCTTCATCTTCACGTGTATTTCTATCTTCTCACTCTTTGTAGGAGATATCTGGATGACCATGCTTGACCCACGTATTAAATTGACAGAGAAAGGAGGCAAATAATGTCAACAATCGATAAAGAAAAATTTCAGTTCGTAAAACGTGACGATTTTGCCTCTGAAACAATTGATGCTCCTGCCTATTCATACTGGGGTTCTGTATTTAGACAATTTCTAAAGAAAAAATCAACCGTCTTTATGCTAGGAATTTTGGTTGCCATTATCTTGATGAGCTTTATTTACCCAATGTTCTCAGATTTTGACTTCAACGATGTAAGTAAGGTCAATGACTTTTCTGCTCGTTTTATCAAACCCAATGCTGAACATTGGTTTGGTACAGATAGCAATGGTAAATCCTTGTTTGATGGGGTTTGGTTTGGTGCGCGTAATTCAATTCTTATCTCTGTAATTGCCACTTTTATCAACCTTGTAATTGGGGTTATTGTTGGTGGAATCTGGGGAATTTCAAAATCCGTTGACCGCGTCATGATGGAAGTTTATAACATTATTTCAAACATTCCATCTCTCTTGATTGTCATTGTCTTGACTTACTCAATTGGTGCTGGTTTCTGGAATTTGATTTTTGCCATGAGTGTGACAACTTGGATTGGGATTGCTTATATGATTCGTATCCAAATCATGCGTTACCGTGACTTGGAATACAACCTTGCTTCTCAAACACTTGGAACACCAACCTTTAAATCATTGTTAAAAATATCATGCCACAATTGGTATCCGTTATTGTTTCTACGATGACCTTGATGTTGCCAAGCTTCATCTCTTATGAAGCCTTCCTTTCCTTCTTTGGATTGGGATTGCCTGTAACAGTGCCAAGTTTGGGACGTTTGATCTCAGATTACTCACAAAACGTTACGACCAACGCTTACTTATTCTGGATTCCGTTGACAACCTTGATCTTGGTGTCCCTATCTCTCTTCGTTGTTGGTCAAAACCTAGCGGATGCTAGTGATCCACGTACACATAGATAGGAGTAGACATGATAAAAGGAAAAGATGTAATTTTGACTGCTCGCGATATTGTCGTGGAATTTGACGTTCGTGACAAAGTTCTGACAGCTATCCGAGGAGTTTCTTTGGACCTGATTGAAGGGGAAGTTCTTGCCCTGGTAGGTGAGTCAGGTTCTGGTAAATCTGTATTAACAAAAACCTTTACAGGGATGTTAGAAGACAATGGACGTATTGCCCAAGGAAGTATTGACTATCGTGGACAAGACTTGACAGCTCTTACTTCTAACAAGGAATGGGAGAAGATTCGTGGTGCTAAAATTGCGACCATCTTCCAAGATCCTATGACAAGTTTGGACCCAATCAATACAATTGGTAGCCAAATCACTGAAGTTATCGTTAAACACCAAGGAAAAACAGCCAAGGAAGCCAAAGAGATGGCAATCGACTATATGAACAAGGTCGGAATTCCAGACGCTGAAAAACGTTTTGACGAGTATCCTTTCCAGTATTCTGGAGGGATGCGTCAACGTATCGTTATCGCGATTGCCCTTGCATGTCGCCCAGATATCTTAATCTGTGACGAGCCGACAACGGCCCTTGATGTAACCATTCAAGCGCAAATCATTGATTTGCTTAAAACTTTACAAAATGAGTACCACTTTACCATTATCTTTATCACCCATGATCTTGGTGTGGTAGCAAGTATTGCGGATAAGGTAGCGGTTATGTATGCTGGTGAAATTGTAGAATACGGAACTGTTGAGGAAGTTTTCTACGACCCACGTCATCCATATACTTGGAGTCTCTTGTCTAGCTTGCCTCAGCTTGCTGACGATAAAGGGGAATTGTACTCTATCCCTGGAACACCACCGTCTCTTTATACTGAGTTGAAAGGTGATGCCTTTGCCCTTCGTTCAGATTATGCGATGCAAATTGACTTTGAACAAAAAGCACCTCAGTTTTCAGTTAGTGATACCCACTGGGCTAAGACTTGGTTGCTTCATGAGAATGCTCCTAAAGTTGAAAAACCTGGGGTCATCGCAGATTTGCATGACAAAATTCGTGATAAAATGGGCTTTGCTCATCTAGAAGACTAGGAGGAAGGAAATGTCTGAAAAATTAGTAGAAATTAAAGATTTAGAAATTTCCTTCGGTGAAGGAAGTAAGAAGTTTGTCGCGGTTAAAAACGCCAATTTCTTTATCAACAAGGGAGAAACTTTCTCTCTTGTAGGAGAGTCTGGTAGTGGGAAAACAACCATTGGTCGTGCTATTATTGGTCTAAATAATACCAGTAAAGGTGAGATCATCTTTGATGGTCATAAAATCAATGGGAAAAAATCTCATAAGGAATCCTCAGACTTGATCCGTCGTATCCAGATGATTTTCCAGGACCCTGCAGCCAGCTTGAATGAGCGTGCGACGGTTGACTATATCATCTCTGAAGGTCTTTACAACTACCATCTGTTCAAAGACGAAGAAGATCGTAAAGAAAAAGTTCAAAAGATGATTCATGAAGTTGGACTTTTGAAAGAACACTTGACCCGTTATCCACACGAGTTTTCTGGTGGGCAACGTCAGCGTATCGGGATTGCCCGTGCCCTTGTGATGGAACCTGATTTCGTTATTGCGGATGAGCCAATCTCTGCCTTGGACGTATCTGTTCGTGCGCAAGTTTTGAACTTGCTCAAGAAGTTCCAAAAAGAGTTGGGCTTGACTTATCTCTTTATCGCGCATGACTTGTCAGTTGTTCGCTTTATCTCAGATCGTATCGCGGTTATCTATAAGGGAGTTATCGTCGAAGTGGCGGAGACAGAGGAGTTGTTTAACAATCCTGTCCACCCATATACTCAGGCGCTTCTATCTGCGGTACCGATTCCAGATCCAATCTTGGAACGCAAGAAAGTCTTGAAAGTTTACGATCCTGACCAACATGACTATGAGACAGACAAGCCATCTATGGTGGAAATCCGTCCAGGTCACTATGTTTGGGCCAATCAAGCAGAAGTTGCTCGTTACAAGAAAGCTCTTAAATAATAAACAGATTCGGAGAGGACCAAAAGGTCTTCTCATTTTTAATAGAAAAAATCCCCTTTTACTTGCTTGTAAAAGGGGGATTGTATTGTAATTAACGTTTAGACCAGGTACGTTTCATAAAGAGTAGCAAAATTGGGTAAATCTCTAAGCGACCTGCAATCATTGCAAAGAGAGAGCAGGATTTTAGAGATGGGACTGAAGATGGCAAAGCTAGATGTTGTACCTAGAATTGGTCCGATATTGTTAAAACAGCTGAAGACCGCACTGGTCACGACTAGAAAATCATTGCTATCAAGACTGACGATAAAGATGAGAGAGAGAATAATCATCATATAGATAGCAAAATATTTAAGAATTTTGTGCTGGGTATCCTTATCAATCACAGTTTTATTGACGTGTAGAGTCAAAACACGGTGAGGGGATAAAGTGGACAAAATCTGATTTTTTGCGATTTTAGAGAGGATAAGTCCTCTGATCACCTTAAGACCACCTGCAGTTGAGCCTGCTGATCCACCGATTCCCATGAGGAAGAGGAGGATAAACTGGGAGAAAAGGGGCCAGTTGGTAATATCTCCGTAACCAAATCCAGTTGTCGTAATGATATTGGATACTTGGAAGAGAGCCATCTCAAAACTCTTAGAGACACCTTGGTAAAGGTGGAGGGTGTTGAGGGTAATCAAACCGGTAGACACCAGAACAATGATGACATAGGCCCGCAGTTCCTCATCTCCAAAGAAGGCCTTGACCCGACGGAGCATGAGAAAGTAATAGAGGTTAAAATTGACACCGAAAACCAGAACGCCAAAACTGACAAGATAGGTAATTAGGGAACTGCCATAATGGGCGATTCCATCATTGTAGACGGTGAATCCCCCCGTTCCCGCTGTTCCCATAGCGATAACAAAGCTATCAAACAAGGGCATACCGGCTAGATAGTAGATGACAACAAAGAGGGAGAAGAGCCCGAGGTAAAGGAGATAGAGGATCTGGGCAGTATTTTTCAGTTTGGATACAACCTTACCAAAGACAGGACCAGGGACCTCTGCTTTCATCACCTCTAAGTGACTATTCTTAGCATTGTCCATAATAGCAAGTGCGAAAACAAGCACTCCCATCCCTCCTATCAAGTGGGTGAAACTTCGCCAGAAGAGGAGGGAACGAGTGAGAACGGAAACATCGTTCAGAATAGTTGCTCCTGTAGTCGTAAATCCAGAACTGATTTCAAAGAAGGCATCGATGACGCTGGGGATTTGTCCTGAAAAGACAAAGGGGAGGCCGCCAAAGAAAGACCATAAAATCCAACAGAGGGCAACAATTAAGACCCCTTCCTTGGCATAAATCCGTTGATTTTTCGGTTTCCGTAAAACGCCTAGACCACCGAGAAGGACTAAAATGCCAATCGTAGAAAAGAGAGCGATAAATACTTGATTGGATTCTTGGTAATAGATCGCTACACTAACAGGGACTAGGAGAAGAACAGCCTCAATCAAGAGAAGTTTTGAGAGGAGGTAACGAATCATACTTTTATTCATTTTTTACCTCTCAATCAAATCATAGATTTTGGTGATGTTTGGCAATAAGGTCGTCACGAGTAACTTGTCTCCCACCTCAAGCATATCCTCTCCAGTAGGGAAGATTGTTTTTCCTTTTCGGATAATGGCTGCGATGAGAACCCCTTTTTTCAATTTCAACTGTGATAGAGGTTTGGCAGTCATTTTATTAGCTTCCTTGATTTGGAATTGGAGAGTTTCAATTTGACCGTTTGCGAGATGGTGCATGGCTTGAAGGTCTGAATATTGGGCATTAACCCGACCTCGGATAAAGTGCATAATGGTATCCACTGCAATGATTTTTGGGGTGATGATACTTGAAAAATCAGGTGCATGGATAATTTCTAGAAGACTGGTCCGGTTGACCTTGGTGATGTTTTTCTGGACGCCAACACGGTCAAGGAACATGGAGGTGATGATGTTTTCCTCGTCAACCCCAGTTAAGGTTGCGACCGCATCGTAGTGAGGAGCACTTTCTTCTAGTAAGATATCTTTGGCTGTCCCATCTCCCTGAACGATATAGAGATTTGGGAATTTTTCACTAAAGAAACGGGCTCTTTCAGGATTGATTTCGATAACCTTGGTGTCAATGCGGCTGTCTTTCAAGATACCGACAAGATAGTAGGCAATTTTTCCTGCTCCGATAATCAGAAAGCTCTTAACAGTCCGAGCTTTAAAATGATTGTGCAGGCGCATCATATCGACCCGATTTCCTGTAACAAAGATGCGATCCTTATCTTGAAGGGTCATTTCACCACCGGGAATGATCAACTCATGGTTGCGCTCCAAAGCACACACAATCACATCAAATTTTTTCCGAAATTCTGAAATGGGCATCTGGCAAAGACCGCTAGCATCTTTGACAACAAACTCCATCAAGCTAACTCGACCTCCAGCGAAACGTTCGACCGAAAGGGCACTTGGGAAGTCGACAATATTCCCAATAGCACGGGCAGCTAGAAGCTCAGGATTGACAATGAGAGAAAATCCAAGAATATTTTTCTCTTTAAAATAGGCATTAGAGTATTCAGGATTTCGTACCCGAACGATGGTTTCTTTAGCCCCCATTTTTTTAGCAAGTACCGCTGAAATCATATTCACTTCATCGTATTCGGTTAGAGCGATAAAGATATCACACTCTTGAACACCGGCTTGCTCCAAGATGGCAAAGTCAGCACCATTTCCAAGGAGACCTATGATATCAAAGCGACTGACAATGTGATTGAGGACAGCCTCATCTTGTTCGATGAGGACAACGTCATGGTTTTCTGCAACCAGTGAACGACAGAGGGCGAAACCAACTTTCCCTCCACCAACAAGGACAATTTTCATATAAAAAACCTACTTTTTCATGATGTAACTATCATACCCTTTTTTAGCAAAAAATGCACTTACTAAGGCGATTTTTAAGGGAAGAAAGACCTTTTTCAAGTTTTGAAGCTACATTTGTTTAACTTCTATGACAATGTCTCTGATTTGAAGTGATTTGGCTCTTTTGCCATACCTTTTCAGAAAGGGAATGACCAAACATGAAAATATCATTAAAAAAGTAAAAAAATCAAGTCATTTCTATTGACAATGATTCTGAAAGTGTTATACTAAGAAAGTAGTTTCGCTGATTTACTTCAAACCTGTTGTGAGGTAAGTTAACGATGCCTTAACCACGCTGTTTGCTGAGCTTGACTCCGGGCAGTGTGGCTATTTTTTTGCAATGATAAAAGGAAGCCAGTCATGACAAATCACATTGTATTATTTGAACCTCAGATTCCACAAAATACAGGTAACATTGCGCGTACTTGCGCTGCGACCAATTCTCCCCTCCACATCATTAAACCAATGGGCTTTCCGATTGATGATCGCAAGATGAAGCGGGCTGGTTTGGACTACTGGGATAAGTTAGAGATTTATTTTTATGACAGTTTGGAAGATTTCATGTCTCAGATGAAAGGACAAGTCTATCTGATTTCGAAATTTGCAGAAAAGGTCTATTCTGAGGCAGATTTATCGACGGACGAGGACCATTATTTTCTCTTTGGACGTGAAGACAAGGGCTTGCCGGAGGATTTTATGCGAGAACATCCTGAGAAGGCTCTCCGTATTCCCATGAATGATGAACATGTCCGTAGCCTCAATGTGTCTAATACGGTCTGCATGATCGTCTATGAGGCTCTTCGTCAACAAAATTTTGCTGGTTTAGAGCTCGTTCACACCTATGAAGCGGATAAATTGAAATAAACAAAATGCTTGCACTTGCAAGCGTTTTTTGTTATGATAAAGGGGTCTTCAGGGCTGGGTGCGATTCCCGACCGGCGGTAATTTTGACTAGCTAATTTAGCTTTCTCGTCGTTGTCTTGTCTCGATATACTTTAAGTATTATCTTCGACTGCGACGCCTAGATAAATCTAAAATATCTTAGCCAAATAAGTCCGCGAGCGCAAGCTGATGTGGTGAGATTCCACAACCGACAGTATAGTCTGGATGGGAGAAGACGAAAGAATAGCTTTGTCTGTTCTGATGAGTTTATAGATAAATTGCAACCGCTTGCTCAAAAGAGTGAGGGGGAACTTTTGGGATATAAAAAGTGAGAATAGATAGAGGGATCCTTTCCAACTTCTTCTGATTTTATAGAAAATTGGAGGAACCTGTTATGACAAACACACGTCGACTTTCGACCATTGCGATTTTATCAGCCATTTCATTTGTGCTGATGTACTTTGACTTTCCGCTCTTGCCAGCGGCGACCTTCCTCAAGATCGAGTTTAGTATCTTGCCAGTCCTTGTGGGCTTGGTAGTGATGGATTTGCCTGCTGCTCTCGGGATTCTCTTGCTACGATCACTCTTGAAGTTGCTTCTGAATAGCCAAGGAGTGAACACTTACATTGGGTTGCCAATGAATATCGTAGCCTTGGGAGTTTTTGTTATCGCTTTTGGTTTGATTTGGAAAAAGGAACGTAGCACTCTTCGTTTTCTACTGGCATCTCTAGCGGGAACTATTGGATTGACTTCTGCCATGTTGGTTCTCAACTATGTCTATGCTGTTCCTTTATACGCGCAGTTTGCCAACTTTGATATTAGAGAAATTATAGGACTTTCTAACTACTTGATGACCATGGTATTACCTTTCAACTTGATTGAGGGTGTAATCTTTTCCGTTTCATTCTGGTTGTTATACGTCCTCTTGAAACCAACCTTAAAATATTATGAGAGATAAACAAACATTTTTAATGAAGGGCAGTTTTGCCCTTTTACTTTTCGTCCTTCTTGGCTATATGGTCAAGTTTTACCCCGAAACGCTGGTCGGTTTTGACCAACCGATTCAGACAGCTATTCGTGGGGACTTGCCAGATTATTTGACAGTTCTATTCCGTGCGCTTACGCATTTGATTGATATCCCAGTAATCATTACCTGGGTTGCCATCGCAGCCTTTATCTTTTATCGTAAGCAGTGGAAGATAGAAAGCTACTTCATGGCGGGTAATCTAGCCTTAGCCGGTCTTTTAATCGTGACCTTCAAAAATATCTACCAGCGCCCACGGCCAGCTATTTTACACTTGGTAGAGGAGAAGGGATTTTCCTTCCCAAGCGGGCATTCTCTTGCTGTAACTCTGATGGTAGGCACTCTGATTGTCATTCTCAGTCAACGGATTAAAGATCCGGTTTGGAGAAAAATTGTGCAAATCGTCCTTGGCTTCTACCTAGTCAGTGTGCTTCTATCTCGGGTCTATCTGGGAGTTCACTACCCATCAGATGTTCTTGCCAGTTTCTGTGTGGGCTTGGGAGTCTTGTTTATCGAATTTCCTTTCTATGACAAGCTTCGCTTCCAATGGCGATTTAAAGGCAAGCAGAAGTGAGCATCAAATTCCTTTGAGGAAAAAGAAATGAAAGTCAATATAACAGATCTCCATCCGACTCAACTATACTTATCAGAAAAGAAGTTACAAGATATCCAGATGCTTTATCAGTCGGTAGAAATAATCAATGTTGCTCCAATCAGTGTTCTTGCATTCGGAGACTGCTTGTTGATTACAGATGGCCATCACAGGGCTTATCAGGCTTTATTGGCGGGTAGGAATATGATTTCTGCTGAGTGGGATAGAGATGGTGGCGATGAACTATATCATCTCTATGCGCAAGCTTGCGAGGAAAGAAAGATTTACTCTGTTTTGGATTTAAAAGACCGTATCCTAGCTCAAGATGAGTATGAAGCAAAATGGTATAACTGGTGTGATGGTTTTAATCAAGCAGCAACTCTTTTATTGAAAGGGAAAGCAGATGAAACAGATTTTACAAATAGATAATGCACTGCGTCTTGTTCCTTATTATAAGGTCAATCATTGTGAGGAAGCTTTTGCTTGGTATCAGGATGTGAACTTGGTTTACCTCGTAGATGGTGTGAAGAGTCCTTACAGTCCAGCGACCTTGGAAGCTATGTATTCCTATTTGGATCAGCATGGTGAGCTTTTTGGATTGAAGTCAAGGAGAAGGGAGAATGGTTTCCAATTGGGGATGTTACTCTATCTCAGGATAATCTTCCCATTGTGATTGGGAATCCCGCTTACCAACATCGAGGACTTGGAAAAAAGGTTCTAAGTACTTTGATTGAATTGGCTCGAGTAAAAGGATGGAAAGAATTGAGAGTCAAGGAAATCTACACCTACAATCATGCTTCTAGGAGGTGTTTCAAGTCGCTTGGATTTGTGGAAAATGGAACAACAGAAAAAGGAACGAGTTTTATACTGAAATTAGTCTAATCTAACTTGTTTTTTAACTAAAAATCTGATAAACTAAGTAGTAATTGAATAGGAATCCGCAAGACTAGTAACTCAAGGGAAGTATATCAGGGAGGAGAGCCGTGACTGTAAGCTCTCTATATGAAAGCTGGGCGAATTCACTTGCACATGGATTTAGAAATGAAGGTCTGACTTGTCAGATGAAAACGGATGGTACCGCGTGTCAACGCTCCGAGTGGAGTTTTTGGCATGTGGTTTTCTTTTTATCTTACGAGAGACTGATGGAGGAATTATGTCAACTATTGAAGAACAATTAAAAGCGCTTCGCGAAGAAACGCTGGCTAGCTTGAAGCAGATTACTGCTGAAAATGAAAAAGAGATGCAAGACTTGCGTGTCTCTGTCCTTGGTAAAAAAAGGGTCGCTTACGGAAATCCTCAAAGGGATGAAGGATGTCTCTGCTGAGATGCGTCCAATCATCGGGAAACACGTCAATGAAGCGCGTGATGTCTTGACAGCGGCCTTTGAAGAAACAGCTAAGCTCTTGGAAGAAAAGAAAGTCGCAGCTCAACTAGCTAGCGAGAGTATCGATGTGACGCTTCCAGGTCGCCCAGTTGCGACTGGTCACCGTCACGTTCTCACACAAACCAGTGAAGAAATCGAAGATATTTTCATTGGGATGGGTTACCAAGTTGTGGATGGTTTTGAAGTTGAAAAAGACTACTACAACTTCGAGCGTATGAACCTTCCAAAAGATCACCCAGCTCGCGATATGCAGGATACTTTCTACATCACAGAAGAAATCTTGCTTCGTACTCACACGTCTCCAGTTCAGGCGCGTGCTATGGATGCTCATGATTTTTCAAAAGGTCCTTTGAAAATGATCTCACCAGGACGTGTGTTCCGTCGTGATACGGACGATGCAACCCACAGTCACCAGTTCCACCAAATCGAAGGCTTGGTTGTTGGGAAAAACATCTCTATGGCAGACCTTCAAGGAACCCTTCAGTTGATCGTCCAAAAAATGTTTGGTGAAGAGCGTCAGATCCGTCTGCGTCCATCTTATTTCCCATTCACAGAGCCATCTGTTGAGGTGGATGTTTCTTGCTTCAAGTGTGGTGGAGAAGGCTGTAACGTATGTAAGAAAACAGGTTGGATTGAGATTATGGGGGCCGGTATGGTTCACCCACGTGTCCTTGAAATGAGTGGAATCGATGCGACTGTTTACTCTGGATTTGCCTTTGGTCTTGGACAAGAGCGCGTAGCCATGCTCCGTTACGGAATCAACGATATCCGTGGCTTCTACCAAGGAGATGTCCGCTTCTCAGAACAGTTTAAATAATAAATCAAACGCGAGGAAATTTTATGATTTCGGAACAAAACTATAATAAACTTTTAGAGAAGTTTGGTGATATATCTTCATTTGTGATTTATAAAGAATCTAAAAATAATGATAAAGCGACATCTGAAAATATATCCTATGAAGAAGCTATTGAAAACCATCAAAAAGACTACATAAATCCTTCAAATATATTACTTATGGTAAATCCCTCTGCTAAAAGAGAACAATCTCCTGATAGTAATTTTTTTCTTCATTTCATCATTCAAATATCAATGATCGTCATTTAAGATTTTTTTAACTATGAAAACAAGTACATTTTTGGAGAAATCTATACGGATCATATGTAACTGATCTATTTTTCTGATGTTGTTGAATCTGTAATGGATAATGTAATTTCGGCAGTAAAGGATGATAATAAAAAGGACTACCGAAAACAATCGTATAAAAAAATTAATCGAACAATTAGAAATATTGTCCCAGGATTCAAAAAGAAGATAAATTAAATATATATGTTTGTGGTGCTTTAGCAAAAGAGTAAGCGTGAAGATTTTTAGTTTTTTTATAGAAGAGTTGCTAGAAGAAGTTTCAGAAAGCTCGTATTTAAATATTGAACTTAATTTTTTATGCTGTATATCATCCTGGTTATCAAAATTAAAAAAAATTAATTCAAGGTGGTTGTGAAGAAATAGTTAAGCATTCTATGAAGATTGAATGAATAGATTTTAATTGGGAAGTTATTTTTTGCTATAAAAAATGTAGCTTCATAGCAAGAGTTTGCTCATAAATTTATGTTTAAATACTTCTACCAAGGCGATGTTCGCTTCTCAGAACAGTTTAAATAAGATTGAAATCTGAAACATAGTCCTAATACAGTACTAATCATCTTCTCTCGATGAGATATGGTGAGTACTGCCTCAAAGAAAAAGAAAGGAATTGAAAAGGTCTCTCTTACTGGGATCTTACAATCAGAATTATGTTAGTATCATACAAATGGTTAAAAGAATTGGTGGACATTGATGTGCCATCACAAGAGTTGGCTGAAAAAATGTCAACCACAGGGATCGAAGTAGAAGGTGTGGAATCACCAGCTGCTGGTCTCTCAAAAATTGTCGTCGGAGAAGTCTTGTCTTGCGAAGATGTACCAGAAACACACTTGCATGTCTGCCAAGTCAATGTGGGTGAAGAAGAAGCTCGTCAAATCGTCTGTGGAGCACCAAATGTGCGCGCTGGCATCAAGGTTATGGTGGCTCTTCCAGGTGCTCGCATCGCGGACAACTACAAGATCAAAAAAGGGAAAATCCGTGGTTTGGAATCCCTCGGAATGATCTGCTCACTTGGTGAATTAGGGATTTCTGACTCAGTTGTACCGAAAGAATTCGTAGATGGGATCCAAATCTTGCCTCAAGATGCTGTTCCAGGGGATGAAGTCTTCTCTTACCTCGACTTGGATGATGAAATCATCGAGCTTTCCATCACTCCTAACCGTGCAGACGCTCTTTCTATGCGTGGGGTAGCACACGAAGTAGCTGCTATCTATGACAAGGCAGTCAACTTTAAGGAATTCAGTTTAACAGAAACGGATCAAGCTGCAGCGGATGCTCTTTCTGTCAGCATCGACACAGATAAGGCACCTTACTATGCCGCTCGTATCTTGGACGATGTGACCATCGCTCCAAGTCCACAATGGTTGCAAAACCTTCTCATGAACGAAGGTATTCGTCCGATTAACAATGTCGTTGACGTGACCAACTACATCTTGCTTTACTTTGGTCAACCCATGCATGCCTTTGACTTAGATACCTTTGAAGGAAGCGAGATTCGTGTGCGTGAAGCGCGTGCTGGTGAGAAATTAGTGACCTTGGATGGGGAAGAACGTGAGTTGGTAGCAACTGATTTAGTGATTACTGTTGCTGACAAACCAGTAGCTCTTGCAGGTGTCATGGGTGGACAAGCTACAGAAATCTCTGAAAAATCTAGCCGTGTAGTCCTTGAAGCCGCTGTCTTCAATGGCAAATCGATTCGTAAGACCAGCGGTCGTCTCAACCTTCGTTCTGAATCATCTTCTCGCTTTGAAAAAGGCATCAATGTGGCAACAGTCAATGAAGCCCTTGATGCGGCAGCCAGCATGATTGCTGAACTTGCAGGAGCAACTGTTCGTAAAGGTATTGTTTCAGCAGGACAACTTGATACTTCTGATGTGGAAGTTTCCTCAACCCTTGCAGACGTCAACCGTGTCCTTGGAACAGAGCTTTCCTACGCAGATGTCGAAGATGTCTTCCGTCGCCTTGGATTTGGCCTTTCTGGCAATGCAGATAGCTTTACAGTCAGCGTCCCACGTCGTCGTTGGGATATCACCATCGAAGCGGACCTCTTTGAAGAAATCGCTCGTATCTATGGTTATGATCGCTTGCCAACTAGTCTTCCAAAAGACGACGGTACAGCTGGTGAATTGACTGCGACACAAAAATTGCGCCGTCAAGTTCGTACGATCGCTGAAGGAGCAGGTTTGACAGAAATCATCACCTACGCTCTAACAACGCCTGAAAAAGCAGTTGAGTTTACAGCTCAACCAAGTAACCTTACAGAACTCATGTGGCCAATGACTGTGGACCGTTCTGTCCTTCGTCAAAATATGGTCTCAGGTATTTTGGATACGGTGGCCTACAACGTGGCTCGTAAGAACAAAAACTTGGCTCTTTACGAGATTGGAAAAGTTTTTGAACAAACAGGCAATCCAAAAGAAGATCTACCAAATGAGATCAATAGCTTTGCCTTTGCCTTAACCGGCTTGGTTGCTGAAAAAGATTTCCAAACGGCAGCAGTTCCAGTTGATTTCTTCTATGCTAAGGGAATCCTTGAAGCCCTCTTTACTCGCTTGGGACTAGAAGTGACCTATGCAGCAACAGCTGAGATTGCAAGTCTCCATCCAGGACGTACGGCCGTGATTTCACTTGGCGACCAAGTTCTTGGTTTCCTTGGCCAAGTGCATCCAGTTACTGCCAAGGCTTACGATATCCCAGAAACTTATGTAGCGGAGCTCAACCTTTCAGCCATTGAAGCTGCCCTTCAACCAGCTGCTCCATTTGTGGAAATCACCAAATTCCCAGCAGTCAGCCGTGACGTGGCCCTACTCCTCAAGGCAGAAGTCACTCATCAAGAAGTTGTAGATGCTATCCAAGCTGCAGGCGTGAAACGTTTGACTGATATCAAACTCTTTGACGTCTTCTCAGGCGAAAAACTGGGAGTTGGCATGAAGTCAATGGCCTATAGCTTGACCTTCCAAAATCCAGAAGATAGCTTGACAGACGAAGAAGTCGCACGCTATATGGAAAAAATCCAAGCATCACTCGAAGAAAAAGTGAATGCAGAAGTGCGTTAATAGTCTAAAATCCATCCCTCGGGGTGGATTTTTAGTTTCAAAAGGACAGTTCAGAAGAGAAAAGCGATAGTTGAGGAGGAAGCCATCTCAGAAAGTCTTTAATGAGTTATACTAAAGCTATCGCTGAAATACTTAAAATTTATTAGAGAAAGGATACTTTTGCTACTTATAATCCGATAAAATGTACATAAATCGTTGTAAAGGCTATCAAAAAGGAGTATAATAAGTGCAACATATCTCGGAGGTGGAAAATGTTAGAAGTAAGAAATCTAGAGAAAAGTTTCGGTCCCAAGCAAGTCTTGTTTGGTGTCGATTTTCAGGCAAGTCCAGGAAGGATTCTGGGCTTGGTCGGGAAGAATGGTGCTGGGAAAACAACGATTTTCCACAGTATGTTGAAATTTTTAGAGTATCAAGGAGAGATCAGTCTGGATGGGCAGGAGATTCGTCAGGGAACCTACGCTCGGATTGGCTATCTGCCTGAGGAACGCAGTCTTATGCCCAAGTTGACAGTCCTTGAACAAGTTCGCTACTTGGCGACTCTAAAAGGTATGGATGCTAAGGAAGTCAAGGAAAAACTCCCTCAATGGATGGAAAAATTGGAAGTGAAGGGTAAATTGACCGACAAAATCAAGAGCCTCTCCAAAGGGAATCAGCAGAAAATTCAGCTGATTATCACCCTAATCCATGAGCCAGACTTGATTATCTTGGATGAGCCTTTTAGTGGTTTGGATCCAGTCAATACTGAGTTGCTCAAGCAGGTCATCTTAAAAGAGAAAGAGCGCGGTGCAATCATTATCTTTTCTGACCATGTCATGACCAACGTTGAGGAACTTTGCGATGATATCCTGATGATTCGTGATGGGCGTGTGGTCTTGCATGGACCAGTTCAGGATGTTCGCAATCAATATGGGAAAACACGTCTCTTTGTTTCAAGTGAACGAAGCAAGGAAGAATTGGAAAACCTTCCTCATGTCAAACAGGTAAGCTTGACCAAGCAAGGCAGTTGGAAATTGATCCTAGATGATGAGAGTGCTGGAAGGGAACTCTTCCCCATCCTCACTCAAGGTCAATATATCGCGACCTTTGACCAACAGGCTCCAACAATCGATGAAATCTTTAAACTAGAATCAGGGGTGGAAGTATGAGAAATATGTGGGTTGTAATGAAGGAAACCTATCTTCGACATGTCAAGTCGTGGAGTTTCTTCTTTATGGTGATTTCGCCGTTCCTCTTTTTAGCCTTATCTGTAGGAATCGGCTTTCTCCAAGGGTCTTCTATGGCCAAGAATAGCAAGATAGCAGTAGTAACAACGGTGCCATCTGTGGAAGAAGGGCTCAAGGGTACCAATGGTATCAACTTTGATTATAAGGATGAAGCCAGTGCCCAGGCTGCTATCAAGGATGAGAAAATCAAGGGTTACCTAACCATTGACCAAGAGGACAGTGTCCTCAAGGCCGTCTATCATGGTGAAACTTCTCTTGAAACAGGCATCAAACTAGCAGTAACCAATAAGTTAAACGAACTGCAATACCAACTCAATCGTTCGGCAGCCAATTTGTCTCAAGAACAGGAAAAACGCCTGAGTCAAACCGTTGACTTTACTGAGAAGATTGATGAATCTAAGGAAAACAAAAAAATTGTTCAAACCATTGCGGCCGCAGGGCTTGGTTTCTTCCTTTATATGATTTTGATTACCTATGCTAGTGTCACTGCTCAGGAAGTAGCTAGTGAGAAAGGAACCAAAATCATGGAGGTGGTCTTCTCTAGTATCCGAGCTAGTCATTATTTCTACGCTCGCATGCTGGCTCTGCTTCTTGTGATTTTGACCCATATTGGCATTTACGTCGTGGGTGGACTTGCTGCCATTCTTCTCTTTAAAGACCTACCTATCTTGGCACAATCTGGTATTTTAAATCATATAGGAGAGGCTTTCTCGCTCAACACCTTATTGTTTGTCTTGGTTAGCCTCTTTATGTACGTTGTTTTAGCAGCCTTCTTAGGATCTATGGTTTCTCGTCCTGAAGATGCCGGTAAGGCCTTGTCGCCTTTGATGATCTTGATTATAGCAGGATTTGTCGGTGTGACTTCTCTAGGTGCTGCTGGGGACAATTTAGTTCTGAAAATTGGTTCCTATATTCCTTTCATCTCGACCTTCTTTATGCCATTTAGAGCTATAAATGGGTATGCAAGTGGTCTAGAAGCTTGGATTTCCCTTGCTATAACGGTTGTTTTTGCAGTCACTGCAACTGCCTTTATCGGACGCATGTATGCTAGCCTAGTCCTTCAAACGGATGATTTGGGAATCTGGAAAAACCTTTAAACGTGCCTTAGCTTATAAATAGGAGAGCCTCGCAAAAAGCGAGGTTTTTTTCTAGATGTTAAACACTGAAATCGGCAAAAAAATATATTTTTCATATCTATTGACTTTTAGTAGTGAAATTTGGTATGATAGTAGACGGTATTGTTTACCCCATTTGTAAGGCCCCGGAACCTTTCAAATACCCCGCGGACCGGAACATCCGCCCTGTAAACAAAAACGATATTCATATAGGAGAAATCATGAACAAAACTACATTCATGGCTAAACCAGGCCAAGTAGAACGCAAATGGTACGTTGTTGACGCAACTGATGTACCTCTTGGACGCCTTTCAGCAGTTGTTGCTAGCGTACTTCGCGGAAAAAACAAACCAACATTCACACCACACACTGATACAGGTGACTTCGTAATCGTTATCAATGCTGAAAAAGTTAAATTGACTGGTAAAAAAGCAACTGATAAGATCTACTACACTCACTCAAACCACCCAGGTGGATTGAAACAAATCTCTGCTGGTGAACTTCGTTCTAAAAATGCAGTACGTTTGATCGAAAAATCAGTTAAAGGTATGCTTCCACACAATACTCTTGGCCGTGCTCAAGGTATGAAATTGAAAGTATTCGTTGGAGCTGAGCACACTCACGCTGCACAACAACCAGAAGTTCTTGATATTTCAGGACTTATCTAAGGAAAGGAACAATAAAGTATGTCACAAGCACAATATGCAGGTACTGGACGTCGTAAAAACGCTGTTGCACGCGTTCGCCTTGTTCCAGGAACTGGTAAAATCACTGTTAACAAAAAAGATGTTGAAGAGTACATCCCGCACGCTGACCTTCGTCTTGTTATCAACCAACCATTCGCAGTTACTTCAACTGTAGGTTCATATGACGTTTTCGTTAACGTTGTAGGTGGTGGATACGCTGGTCAATCAGGAGCTATCCGTCACGGTATCGCTCGTGCCCTTCTTCAAGTAGACCCAGACTTCCGCGATTCATTGAAACGCGCAGGACTTCTTACACGTGACTCACGTAAAGTTGAGCGTAAGAAACCAGGTCTTAAGAAAGCTCGTAAAGCTAGCCAGTTCTCAAAACGTTAAGAACCAGCTACAATACAGCATTTACAACACTTCATGGTTCACACCATGGGGTGTTTTTTGATGATTTTTAGCACAATTCACACTATTGTTTCTTTGCATCCAACTCAAATTCTTCTGGTCAAATTATTAACAAATCTTCAAGATGAGGGATTGGTGAAATAGGCTGTTTGAGGCTTTTATGCTATACTAGTTTTAATGACAATTTTCTATTTCTAAAGCAACAATAGATCCGTAATTTGTTTTTAATTAAGGAGTTTTGGATTGTAAGAGGGAGATGATATATCTGAAGGAGCATCATTATGAAAAAACGTACCTTGCTTTGGCTAGTTTTGTCCATTGTGGTCTTTGGAGGTGGCGCATGGTTAGCACAAGAAACAAATCTATTTCTAAGCCCACGAGCCAAGCAGTTGGCTTATCTAAAGGAGCATGAAGAGGATATTAAGGAGTTTGTAAAATCTTTAAATCCTAGAGTCGAATCGGTTCAAATAGATTGGAAACAGACACAATGGGATAAGATAGGAAATGGTACACCTCAAGGAGGAGGAGGCGATATTGTTCAGGTTTATGGAGGATTTAATAATATATCAAACTCAAGCTGGAGTGTGATTATTAAGATTACAGATGGAAAAATTTTAATTAATTCTATTGGAATTGGTAGTCCGTTGCGTATTGGGGGTAAACTTCTTGACTAATAGCAACTTAAAAAATTTTGATAATTTTTACTCAAATTTAACACCATTCATTCCCTATTGACTTACAATACTTGCTAAAAGTATTTTTTTTTACATTCATGATATAATATACTTAGATTCCGCTATATAGGAGGAAAAAGATGAAAAGACGTACTTTGGTTTGGCTAGTTATAGCCCTTGTAGTATTTGGAGGAGGCGCATGGATGGCACAGGAAACAAATCTATTTGGAGGAATAACTCTGAGCCCACGGGCTAAGCAGTTGGCTTATCTGAAGGAGCATGAAGAGGAAATGGCGAACTTCGTTAAATCTTGGAATTCAAAAGTTGAGAGTGTCCAATTTGATTGGGATAGTATGGAAGTTGGTCAGGTAGGAAATGGAACTCCTCAAGGCGGAGGTTATATGATGACAGTGAACGGTAGAATCAATAATAATAAGGATACTAAATTTACATTAGGTTTTCCACTAAAACGTAATGTAAATGAAATCCCTGAGAAACTTGTTATTATGCAAATGCAACCAATAAGAATTTTGAAAGGAAACTTATGGGATCTTTATGAGTAACAGTAATTTAAAAACCTTTGATAATTTTTATGCAGATTTAGCACAAGCTGCCTACACTTTTCGCCCAAGTAATTTTCCTCCTCAAAATAGTTCAACGAACGTACAAACATTTGATTTCTCAAATGATGGATATATTTTGGATGAGGATGGTAATGTAAAAGAAATCACCCCTGGAGGTAAACATCTTCCCCATAATGGTAGAGTCTACTTGCAGCCGGATCCTGATTTGCGAGATACTTATAAAGTCACATCGATACCAGTTCCTGATGCGAATGGGATGAGGCAGGATATTCATCACAAACGTTATCAAAAAGGATTGTTAACTGATGATGAAGCTGGTTTCAGTGCCTACTACTTAACGGATACGCCAACCTTGACTAATGATACCAAGAAAACCTATATGACTATCCGCGGCAGTGATGCCATCAGTAAAGAAAATTGGAACGACTGGATTGACAACGACGCTAAGTTCGCTCTCAATCATATCCATACACCGCAAGCCAAGTTAGCGACAGTAGGAATGAAAACGAAAATCGCAGAGATGCGCGAAAAGGCTCCAAATGCGACGATGGACATCACAGGTCACTCCTTAGGGACCATTGTCTCTGCGCAAGGGGTAGCGGGCCTTACTGATCAAGAACTGGAGAAAATCGGCAAAGTCGTTCTCTTTGACGGTCCAGACACGACAAAGAGCTTAAAGAAAATGGGGCTCAGTGATGAGAAAATCAAAAAGATTAGCGAAAAAATCGAGTACTATGTCAATCCTTTTGATGTCGTGGGTATGCTCAACCGTGAGCACACCATTACCAAATTACCTGGGGACTCCGATGAACCACTTAAGAAACCCGTCGGTAAAGTCAATGTCCTTGTCCCCTTGCATTATACCCAGATTACTGATCCGGAAAGTTCCCATGACTTTGGTGTTTTCCAATCGGATGGAAAGGGAAATTTATTGACTGCGTCTGAGGATTTTCACCCAGAATTGCTCAGGGCAGGTGAAAAGCTAGCTCGACTGATAGCGACAACGTTGGATTCCCTCCGGGCTTTAGGAGTCGATGAAAATGTAGCCTCAAATGTTTTAAATGCCATTATGAGGGGTGAGTTTAAAATAAAGGCAGCTATTGGTTATGCTGTTTACGAGAATTTTACAACTGAATATAGTAAAATTGTCGAAGAAGCTCGTCAGGAATCTATAAAATGGGATAGAGAAGCTATTCCTCGTTATCAGGAACAACTGAGAAATGGCAATCTTACAGGAGAAAAGAGAATTTTGGTCCGAGCTCAGTTGCTTCAGACAGCAGCCCAGTTGGCAAATTTTGACATGGAAGACAAAGTTAAATCTGTGAAAACCTTACTTTCAGATGCTAAGGAAGATATTCAAAACATGATAAAAGAAACAAGACAGACAGCCTTTGACATGGTTGGATATTTGTCAAGTTCAGAAGTTACAAATCTACTTTCTGGTTTTGACACAACAAGCTTTTGGGATGAAGGCGTTGCAAGTGACACGAAGACAGCAGCAACATCCTTCCTGACACAAATCGAGCAACTAGGGGAGAGCTTGGTTAAAGCTAGTGGTTCCTTTGAAACCATAGATACAAATAGTGCTGAAGATTTTAACAATCTATTGGCGGATGTAAAACAAACATGGAGGGGAAAAAATGTTAGTCCTAACGGATGAGGATACTTTAATTACAAGAGAGCAACTCGACAGAGGCTTCAAAGAAAGAATGAAGGAACAAGAACGCCAAGCAGTCAGGGCCTTGGTAACTGCAAAAGAACTGTCAATCCTTGCTAAAGGAGTGGAGTTAGCTAAAAAGTTGCAAGAAGCAGCCTCAGATATGCAAGAGTTCGCCTCTAAGACTTATGTAAACAATATTAAGGGTGGATTTGAGGGCAAGGCCGCTGATGCTGCCGAAACTTACTTGACCCAGACCATGCAAACCCCTACTTTACAAAGTCCGATCAAAAACTAGGAGAAAACTCGTCATGGATAAAAAGGAACTTCAGAAACTAGAGGATGAGCATAATCGTAAATTACGAGACTTAGAGCGTTTAGAGATGGATTTGGATGATAATTTCCGCAAGTTTAGTAGGGAGACGGATCATCTCCTAGAGGCGCTTTCCTATGCATGCAGAGACAGTAGTTTTGCTGAAATTCAACCATATATCTTTGAGATAGAGAACAATTTAGATAACTATCATCAACTTTACAAGAGTCGTATAGAGAATGTGTTGGAAGCTCGTCATCAAGAGAATAAAAACTTTCATAGAAAGTTAGAAGAAAAGAACGTTTGACAAATATACCTTATAAAAGAAGGATGATATGAATTTGTTATAGTTTGTTATTATAGATAAAAAAAGAAGTAATTATACAAGAAAAAGTAGATAATTTAATCCCTCTTACTAGTTTTTAGATGGAAATAGCTCTTATTTTTTTATAAATAGAATAAAAAATGAATTTTAAACTTGCAATTGAGACAAATTATTGATATAATGAGGGCATAAATTAATATAAAGGAGTTTCACATGGCTTTAATTCAATTAACAACAGAAGAATTGCGCACCTCTGCTCAAAAGTACACTCAAGGTTCTGAGGAAGTAAGACAAGTACTTCGTACATTGACTCAAGAGCAAAATACTATCCGAGACAACTGGAAAGGTGCTGCTTTTGAGAGCTTTGATCGCCAATTCACAGAATTGTCTCCAAAAATTGAGGAGTTTGCAACTTTGCTTGATGAAATCAATGCACAGTTGAACAAGGTTGCTGAAATTGTTGAACAAAACGACCAAGATCTTGCATCACAAATTTAATTTGTTATATAAGTGGCTTTAGGAGGGCGAGAGCCTTCCTATTTTTTATGACGGAGAAAATTTAAAGTAATATGAGGAAGAATAGAATTTTTAAATATATAGGAAGTAGTCTGCTGGCATTAGGGCTGCTTGCATTGATTATTTTTTTGAATATATCTGTTCAAAAAAATACAACGATTAGCAATGAAAATAATGCAAAGGCTAATCAGCAGACAAAATTAAATGTGGCTATTGTAAATGAAGATAAGCCTGTCTATGTTGATACAAAAGAGTATAACCTAGGTGCTAGTTATGTAAAAAATATCGAGCGTGATAATTCACAAAACTGGTCTGTTGTCCCTCGTGGAGCTGCAGATACTGGATTAGAAAGTGGAAATACCAGCTCGTTTTAACAATTCCTAGTGACTTTTCTGAAAAAATACTCGATATTAACAGCATTAATGTTGATAAGACAACTATTAATTATAAGGTGAATGCGCAAGGAAATTTGCAAGTAGAAAATGATGCAAATAAACTAGCGAAAGACATTGTTGCTGATTTGAATGGTCAGTTAGTCGATATGTATATGGCTAGTATTTTGAACAACCTTTATACAGCACAAAAGAATGTTCAAGCTAGCTCACAGATACAAGCGACCAATATCGGAAACTATCGTACGAATTTATATAATACAGCTATCAACTCTAAAAATCTTTTCCCAACTCTCTATAGTATGTCTAGTTCTTCTGTTGACGCCAACAGTGCTTTAAAGACAGGTTTGGATAGTTATTCTCAGATTTTTGGTCGTTATGACGTTTCACAGATTGCCTATGGTAAAAAGCTTGACACTCTGCTTCAGGATAGGGTCACTGAGAAGAAAAATCATGCGGATGTTATCACTGGGCTCATTTCTCAGAGTCGGGAAGACGTTAAGGGACAAATTGAAACCTATAAGGAATTAATTAAAGCTCAAGGTAGTCTGACTTCTAATATAGATGGAACAGCAGCATCTTCTGATGGTACGTCATCTGAAGTTAGACCTTCCTATAAAACAGTCGCAGAAAGCATCGGCAAAAAGATTGAGAGTTTAAAGAACAATCTAACAGATGAAAGAACCAAGTTTGAAAATCATAAAAAGGATATTCATAACTTTATTGATGAGAAATTAGCTGCTTACTATGGAACAAGTGAGAAGAGTAACATCACTCTTAAGCAATTTTTGGATAAAGCTGCAAACAAGGACCTAGAGAAGGCTGTAGAATCTCTCAAAGAGCAGTTGGCTTCTGCAATCTCAGAATTACCAAAAGAAGACTTTAGTGGAAAAGAATTTAGTGGTTTTGGTATGACACCAATCACAATTCCTTCTGTAAACTATACTGAATTAAAAACAATCAAAGAGCCTAGTGACGAAATCAATTCGACTGATTTGAAGAATTTGGAAGATCTGGCAATCACGAGTACGAGTGCTGTTGGACGAACAGGAACAAAGGCTAAGGTATCATGGAAAGCTGAATCAGGAGTGACAGTTCACTCAGTCACTTATGATGGTACACCAGTTGAGTTTGGTCAAGAAATTGATTTGAAGACGGGTGGGACTTTTAAAGTAGCCTATAGTGTTGCAGAGACAACCTCAACTACAACTACAGGTTCAACCGGGACTCCAAGTCCAGCTCCAAAAGCGGAGCCAAAGACTGTTGATATTTCCTTGAATGATGTTCAAGCAGTCAGTGCTCCGATAGATATCTTAGCCGTTCAGCAAGCAGCGGTTTCTTACGGACAAAAGGTTCAGAAAATAGCTTCTGACTACCAAAAGGTGGAAGCACTCAGACAAGCATACAATGCTGTCAAAGAGTTACGAAATAGTGATGTAACAGATGCTTTGTCAAATATTTGGCTTGAAGCTATTAGTTCAAATCTGAAGAAATATGAAGACAGCTTAACTACACCTGCTAGCGATAAAGAAACTGATGGTGTCAAAGGGAAAGTAGATAAAGCCTTATCAGAATTGACTACTCTCAAGCCTGTTTTAGAAAAAAATGTGCAGGATGTTTTGACTACCAACCAAGAATTGGATACAAAAATCAAGAAACAGTTAGAGTTGTACGAGCAGTTGGAAGGAAAGCTAAAGGATTTGGTTGAGAAGCAAGGGGGGAGCAATTCTGCTTTTGAAGAGACTGATAAACAATTGGCCACCCTAAATTCGGATTATGCAGCTCTCTTGTCAGAAACTACGGGTGTGAAGGAGTCTTCTCAAAGCAATGTCAAGGCGGCTGAGTCTGTTAATGAGACTTTAGGTAAGTTTAATCGTGAATTGTCAAATGCTCAAACAAGTACTGAAAGTTGTCGCAGGATGCTGACTCCTTGATGACGCAGTTTAACGAAGAATTGACTAACAATGGAAACTTTGTAGAATCCTTTGTGAAGGTTCTGAATAATGCCTATCAAAATGGGGTGCCAAACGAAGTATTGTTGAACTTCTTATCCAATCCTGTTACCCAAAATTCTACTTCAGTAAAAGCGACTGTCAATGTTTACCGTCCATTTACATGGATTTTACTATTGGAGATTGTTAGCCTCTTTACAGCCTATCTGTTTGCAACTCAAAACGTTATTCGCAAAGTCAAAGATAAGTTCAAACTTGATAAGTTACATGATACAGACTTGATGACGGTAACCATCCTATCTGCTTTAAGTCTCGTTGTCGGATTGGTAGTTGGTGTTGTATCAAGTGTTCAGCTACAGGTTGGCCGTGAATATCAACCATCTTGGGTTCTATTAATTGTTTTAGCCGCATTTGTACTGATTCAAGGACAATATCTATTGCTTAAACATTTCCGAGTGATTGGTATGGGACTCTCCTTCTTTATGATGATTAGCTTTGTCTACCTATCAAATGCTATTGGGACAACAGCAAGTCTAACTGGTTTCCCAGCATTTATCAAAAATCTCAATGCGTTATCGATATTGGAAGGTTTGCTCTCAGGATACTTTGATGGACATCCAGCGGCAATTATCGCTTTTGTTGCAACGATTGTTATCATAGCAGTTTTACTTGTTATAAATGTTTTTATCAGAGAAAGTAGTTTGTGGTTTCAAGCAAGCCAAGCTGAGAAAGAATAGAAATTAGAAATATGAAGAAAATCATTCTTTTCCTTCTTACCTTAGTAACATGTGCAGCAGTCTCTGGGGCTGCTGCAGATGATTTGAAGGATAACAGTCTGCAGATTGATGATTCCCGACTTGAAAAGAAAGAGGGATTGAAATTTGGTCTACAGTCTGAACAAATCAAGGAGCTTTAATGAAGCGACTCAAAAGAGGTTGCAGGACATGCAACAGCATCAAGAGGAACAGTTGATCACAGAAAGGGGCCAACTGTTTTCTGCTATACAGAGACCAGTGAAAAAATCTTCTGAAGAACAGTTGTTTCAGCCCAATGCTCAAAAAACAATCAAGTTCCAAACAAATATAGGCCATGTAGAAAAAGGTGGTCTGAATGACTTTCTTCCGGAGATATTCTATGTGGTGTTGATTTTCTTGCTTTTTGGAGCAACGGCAGTAATGAGTTATCGTGTGATGGTAGAAGGGATGGACTAATTTTACAACTAGTCTGTCTAAATAACTTAGAAAAGGATAAACCAGACATAGGAGGCGTGTAAAAGGTGGAGCAACATATCAATATTACCCTACGTTTGAGAGAAAGAGATGTGGATATTCGCATTCCACGGCGAATTGAAGTGCGCCGGCTGGTGCGAGAAGTGGATACGATTTTTAATCCAGGTACCAAGCGAAAAAAATATCAATTAAGAATTGTCAATAAAGGTTTGTTGATTGATGAAGGGAAACATCTGTCTGATTATCCTATGACGACAGGAGATTTAGTAGAAATTGAGGAGATATAGGTGGCTGAAGAAAAATTTGAATTTGGTGGACAGTCGTTTGTCTATGAAAAAAATGAAACAAACTGGGAATTAAAACTCAAACGTTCAGATGTTGCGAGTCAAGATTTACGGGAACTCTTACTATTGGATTTGCATCATCCATTCTTTTTGGAGCAATCGATGGTGTCTGATGAGGATAGTGTCACCTTCTCCTATCAAGTCGAAGCTCATGGACTGACTTATGAGGAAATAAAGGAACGTACCATTTCGGAAAGAATCCGTTTGGCCCTAAACGTTTTTAGTCTAGAGGGCGCTTTGGAGTTACCTGTGACTTTCCTTTTGCACCCAGTAAATCTCTTTATTACCAAGGATGCTCAGGCTAAGATTGCTTATCGTGGAATTCCTGGTCTGATGGTTCCTCAATCCATATCCTCAGAAGATTTTTTACGCCAGGCTAAATGTTTTACAGTAACACTATTTAGCGATTTGGATTTCATGGATCTTTATAATGGTTCCTTGGAATTAGAGACCTTTCCAGATTTCTTAAATGATCTATGTCAGGCAGATGATATAGAGGCTGCAGTAGCTGTTTTGGAGAAGTACTACACGGAGAAGGTTGCGAAAGAACGAGCAGATTTGGTCTTGGTTCCAAGTAGACGCCATCGTGTCTTTAAACTGGCAACGATTTGGTTAACAGCCAGCGTTGTCTTGCTAATTGTTCCACTGATCTATCTGATTTTTGTGCAAAATCCTTTCAAAGAAAAGATGTTGCAGGCAGATACTGCCTTTATTAAAGTGGATTATAGTGGTGTTATTACAGAATTAGAGAGAATTGATCCAGCTAGCTTACCGAATACGCAAAAGTATGAGTTGGCTTACTCTTATATTCAGGGGTTGGAATTTTCTTCTGAACAAAAGAAAGTCATCTTGAACAACGTAACACTCAAGTCAGATGAGCTTTATTTGACTTACTGGATCCAGGTTGGGCGCAATCGTTTTGAAGAGGCTCTTGATATTGCGAAACGGATTAACGACAGTGACTTGATTCTCTATGCTTTGACTCAGGAAATCAAGCAGGTTCGAGAAGATGGCAACTTGTCAGGGAAAGACCGTGAAAGTAAGTTGAATACTTTGGAAAGCGAGTATAAGAAATACTGGGACAGTCGAAGTGAGCTACTAACGAGTGAATCAAGCTCCAATGCTTCTACAACTCCTAATCCGCAAGACAAGGCTTCTGAAAGCAAACCGTCATCTGAGAAGAAACCTGTTCCAAGTAGCTCCTCTAGCAATTAAAGTAGGCCAAGGAGAGAAATTATGAAAAAACAAATCATTTTCTACAGCCAAGGTCTGCGTTATGAAGTAGAACTGGGTGCAGATAAGACGGTCTTGATCGGGGCGACTGAAAAGGCCCAAGTCTACCTTTCTCAACAGGAAAGATCGATTCAGCTTAAGGTCGATGGTGACGAGGTCTTTTATCAGTATGACGATGAAGCAGGACTCTTGAAAGATGGTCTGCGTTTGGGTGAGGTCGTCTTTTATCTCCGAGAAGGGGAGCCAAGGGTTTATGACCTTTTGGATTTATCAGAGTTTCAGATTGGCTCTCAAAGAGGTGCGTTGATCACACTAGATGGAGATGTTGAACTCTTACTCCAAATCCCAAAATCAATGGAAGCTAACTCGACTAAAAGGCGCATTTTATCGAAATAATCATCTGGAACAAATGGACCAGCAATTGATTGGTTTTGGAGATGAGTTGAGTCTAGGGGCGGTGACGATCAAGTTCTATCCAGATGAAGTATGGGTTCAGGGTCCTGCCCAAGTTGGGCCGCAACTGACTCTGAGAGAACCATCTCGATATGGTTTTTATGAAGATTATCCAGATTATCATCGTTCTCCACGGATCATCTATCGTGGCAGCGAGGATAAAATCTTGATCAATCCCCCAGGCCAGGAACCGGTTAAACCGAGCGATGAACTGTTAAAGCTGATCGTTCCTCCTCTGATGATGGTCGGAGTAACCGTCTTAATCACCTTAATTCAACCTCGAGGGATCTATATCCTTGCGACAGTAGGGATGTCCATAACCACAATGATTTTTTCTATCCGTGGTTTCATCAAAAATCGTAAAAAGTACAAGGCTGATAAGAAGGAACGGGTCGATCTCTATCGTCTTTACCTGAAAGATAAGGTCAAGGAATTGACTCGTCTGGAACGAGAACAAAAAGAAGGGATGCACTATCATTTTCCAACGATTTTAGAGTTGACGGACTTGGTTGAGAGTTACAATCACCGGATTTATGAAAAGACTCCCTTGCATTTTGACTTTTTATACTATCGTTTGGGACTTGGGAAAATGCCGACTAGCTATGACTTGAAATACGGTCAACAGGAGCGTAGCGGTAAGAAGGATGCTCTAGAAGAAGAGGGTTACGCTCTCTATAGTCGTCACAAAAAGATCCCAGATATGCCAATCCCGGCAAACCTCAGCCATGGACCAGTGGGTTATATTGGACCTAGAAATCTCGTTCTAGAACAACTGCAGCTTTTGGTGATGCAGCTAGCGACTTTCCATTCTTATCATGATGTGCAGTTTATTACGATCCTGCCTGAAGAGGAAAAAGAGCAATGGTCTTGGATGCGTTGGCTTCCTCATGCTAAACTGCAAGAACTCAATGTCCGCGGTTTTGTCTACAATCAACGAACACGGGACCAAGTTCTGAATAGTTTGAACCAGATCTTGAAACTACGCCGTAGTCAAAAGGAAGAAGCATCCCACAAGGAGAGCACCCTCTTCCATCCCCATTACGTGGTTTTAGTGACCGATGAAAAGTTGATTTTGGATCATATCATCATGGAGTTCTTTACCGAAGATCCAACGGAATTAGGCTGTTCTCTCATCTTTGTAGAGGATGTCATGAGTTCCTTGTCTGAGAACATCCAGACAGTGATCAATATCAAGGACCGTAATACAGGCCAACTGGTCATGGAAGAAGGAGTTTTGAAAGAGACGGACTTCCGTTTGGATCATTTCCCAGCAGATTATGACAAGGAGCGGATCGCCCGTACCTTGGCTCCGCTCAATCACCTCCAAAATCTTAAGAGTTCGATCCCAGATTCTGTGACCTTTATGGAAATGTATGGGGCGGAGACCTTTGAGGATTTGCAGGTATCGAGCCGTTGGAAAAAGAACGCACCTTACAAGAGTTTGGCTGTGCCAATTGGTCTGCGTGGTCAGGATGACCTGGTTCAGCTCAATCTGCATGAAAAAGCCCATGGACCTCATGGTTTGATCGCAGGGACGACTGGATCAGGGAAGTCAGAAACCATCCAATCCTATATCCTATCCCCTCGCTGTTAACTTCCACCCTCATGATGTGGCTTTCTTGCTGATCGACTATAAGGGTGGTGGGATGGCCAATCTCTTTAAAAACCTACCCCATCTCTTGGGGACGATTACCAACTTGGATGGTGCCCAATCTATGCGGGCTCTGGCTTCGATCAATGCGGAGATCCATCGTCGTGAACGACTCTTTGGAGAGTTTGAAGTCAACCATATCAATCAATACCAGAAGAAATTTAAAAACGGAGAAGCGACAGAACCGCTCCCTCATCTCTTTCTCATCTCAGATGAGTTCGCAGAGCTCAAGGTCAACCAGCCAGACTTTATCAAGGAGCTGGTATCCATCGCTCGGGTCGGGCGTTCCCTCGGGGTCCACTTGATCCTAGCTACTCAGAAACCATCTGGTGTGGTGGATGACCAGATCTGGTCTAACTCTCGCTTCAAGATCGCCCTTAAGGTGGCAGACCGTTCGGACTCTAATGAAATGCTTCATACACCGGACGCGGCCGAGATCACTCAGACAGGACGTGCCTATCTACAGGTCGGGAATAACGAAGTCTATGAACTCTTCCAGTCAGCCTGGTCAGGGGCGGATTACCAGCCGGACAAGGACGATATGGGGATTGAGGACCACACCATCTACCTGATCAATGAATTGGGCCAATATGAGATCTTGAATGAAGACCTATCAGGCTTAGAAGATGTGGATGAGATCAAGGAAGTTCCGACAGAGTTGGATGCGATAGTGCACCATATCCAGCTCTTGTGTGAAGAACAAGAGATTCCTCCAGTACCACAGCCATGGTTGCCACCGCTCAAAGAGCGAATCGCACTAGACGAATTGGAAGAAGTGCAACCGACAGTAGCCTGGACACAAGAGAAACCACTCTCTGTCCTCTTGGGGATGGCGGATATCCCGCAGGCACAGAAGCAGGAAGCTGTCTCTATCAATCTCTCCAAGGATGGTCATATCCTCCTCTACGGAAGTCCGGGTACAGGAAAGACCACCTTCCTTCAGACAGCTGGTATGGACTTGGCTCGCAAATTCAGTCCCAAGGCCCTTACCATGTACTTGATGGACTTTGGTACCAATGGTTTGGCTCCATTGTCCAAGCTTCCACAGGTGGCAGATACCATGCTTTTGGACCAAACAGAGAAGATCTCTAAGTTTGTACGAATCATGGAGAGAGAACTCAACCGTCGTAAGAAACTCCTTGCGGACTATGGTGTTGGGACCTTGGAACTCTACCGTCAGGCCAGTGGTCAGGAAGAGCCGGCTATTGTCATCCTCTTAGATAGCTATGAGGCCTTCAAGGAAGAAGACTATGAGGCGGAACTCTTCAAGCTCTTGGTGCGTATCTCTCGTGAAGGTCTCAGTATCGGGGTTCACCTCTTGGTGACAGCTGGTCGCCAGACCAACCTTCGTGCTCAACTCTACTCGAACTTCAAGCACCAGTTGAGCCTGCCACAAAATGAGGCAGGTGAAGTGCGGGCCATCGTGGGCTCTACACCACTTGCTATGACTATGGAAGATATCAAGGGACGTGCCCTTATGAAGCGTGAAGAGGTGGATGTCATCCAGCTGGCTCTCCCAGTTTATGGAGCCAATGATACTCAAGTCCTCAATAACCTGCGCCAAGCAGTTGCTTCCCTCCAAGAAGCCTGGACCGGACAGCGCCCAAGTGCCATTCCGATGGTGCCAGAGGAGTTGACGGAGAAAGACTTCTATAGCCGAGCAAGCGTGCAGACTGCCTATGAACACGGACTTGTGCCATTAGGACTGGACTTGGAGACAGTTGAGCCTGTTACTTGGAATCTGGCTAAAGGAAATCTCCTTTACTTAACAGATAAAGAAGAACAGATGACGGCCTTGGTAAAACACATTGCCAAAGGGAAACAGAAGGTCATCGTCTTGGCACCACAATTTTCTAAACTCAATATTGAGAGATTTAGGGAAGAAGTCATTTACGAGAATGAAATACAAAACATCGAAAATAGGCTAGAGCTTCTTGAATCGGAAATTCATAAGCGAAATCAAGAGGGCTTAAAAGAACATGTAGTTACTATCGTTCTTTATAATATTACCGAAATAATTGGAAATTTGACACCTGTGGCACAAAAGAGACTAGAGTTTATCTTTAAACAGGGTTTACTAGCAGGCTATGCTTCAATTGTTATTACGAGCCAAAGTATTTCTCGTAATATAGAGGCTCCGTTGCGTCTAGCAAAAGGATTCAAACAAGCTTTGATTAGCATGAGGCTCAATGATCAAAACGTTGTACCTGTCACAAAGAAACCTCTAAGAGAGACTATGTTAGAAAATCAAGTTCATTATTTTGTTTGTGAGAGCACATACATTAAGATCAAGGCTTTGATTCGCTAAACTCTTAATAAAAAGAAAAATAACGAATCAATATTGAATATTATAATTGCGGAGTAAAGAAAGATGAAAAAAATAAAAATAATTTTATGGTTAATGATAGGAGGAGTTATACTTATGACAGCATCGTTATTGAATGGATGTAGTTTGGGTGGTGAAACCATTCCCAAAAACAGAACAAAGGAACAGTACGAATTTGAAAAAACGTTTGAGCCTATATTTAAATTTTTAGAGCAAGATAAGAAGGATTTTAATGGATTAAAGCTTTACAAAAATAGTATTTATATAGAGAGTGGAAACGTAGTAAAGGATTATAAAGTATTCTTAGATACTAGCCAATCTGACATTAAGGGTGACTATACAATAAAAATTGGGGATAATAAAGAAACAGTTCCTGTTACTTACTCTAATGGGAAGTTAAATTATGGGTCGGAGGTAACTCCTTTATATGATGAAGAAATTCTTAATTTGGTAGTACAAAGAGATTATTTCGCTTCCTTGAATATAAAGAAACCTTTAAGAGTGCTGAAACTGAATTGAGCGATATTATCTACCAGCCTGAAAATCATTCTGACCTCTATAAATATCTTAAAAATAAGTACGACATGCCAGAAGATACGACCTGTCGAATAATATTAGATTACTCTAGTGGAACAATCTATGGAATTTCAATACTAATGGAATCTAAGGATGAGGCTGTTCAAATAGATTTAACTATATTTAAACAACGGGAGGATAATCAATGAATGAAATTGAAAAAAGTAATCGTCGAGTTGAAATGTCAGCCGTCTTATCTGATGCTGTATATAAATACGAGATAGCCTATACTGCTGGTCGTAAAAATCCAACAGAGATGGCTGTAGGGGTTTTGGATGATGCTGGCGTGGATAGTAGTAGTTATGATATCGTAGACTCCATGTATGATCCAGATTCAGGTGTTGCGGCGATTGCCGTTTATGATAAGGTGACAAAAGAGACTTATATCTCATACGCTGGAACCAACATGGATGCTGATGGTCATAAGGATATAATTGTAGATGCAGCGATTGGATTAAATGATACTTTGTACCTGAAAGAAAAGAATAAACCAGCACTTGATTTCTATGATAGAGTAGAAGCGAGTGGCCGTTATATTAGCACAACTACTGGTCACTCTTATGGAGTGTTTCAGAGCGGGAGAGTGGCATTAGAAAGACAAGTTCCTTATAATATTGGCTATCAAGGAGCACCTCAGTCAGTAAATGGGAAGACTGCCCAAGAGATGGTCATGGATGGCGACTCTACTATACTAAAAGCGTTTAACTTGTTAGATGAATTAATGCACTCTGTGGCTGACGGTAATACGATGATAGGACCATATTGGAAGTATCTCTCTCGCTTAAAGGCTACCTCTCCTGAGGACGTTAAAGCTGCTAAAGAAGAGGCAAAGCGAATTGAAGAGTTGAAAAAAAATTATAAAGGTTCCTCTGTGACATTTTCTACAACTCGAGACTTTTTAACGAATCTTGTCTGGGCTCAAGATGGAAAGGAGATTTCTTTTGGAGGACAGGCACTGGATAATAGCGCATACGAAACATTATTGGATAATAATACTCCAGCATTGTTGAATATTTTAGGAATTACAAGAGAAGCCAAGTATCCTGAAAATGTTGTTGCGATTGATCTACCGATTCCTCATAATATGAAAGACTACAGAAAAAGTGTTGCAGCTATGGAATATACGAAGCAAGTAGTTCTGGAACAGTTATTTGCAGTTGATATAGATGGAGATGGTTCATTAGATTTTGCAGTGACTTCAGAGAATACAACAACTCGAGATTTGTTGAAAAAGTATGGTGACTCAAAAGAAATTCGCTTAGATACAACCTCTATGATAATTTTGATTACAAATCTGAAAGCCAGTTTAGGACATGCGGAAGATCTGCTAGAAGTAGTTAAGCGTACAAATCAGGCTAATGAGAATGTTATGAATAATTTATCGAGTCGTACAAACAATCTCAAGGAAGCCGTCTTCCAACATTTGCAATCGATTAGTTTGATTGAAGCTATAAAAAAGATAGATAAATCGTTCAGCGATTATGATGGTATGAAAGAGACTTTTGACACTCTCAAAGCGTATAATTCCTACGACTTCTCTAGAAACTTTGATTGGTTAGGTTTTAGTGGATTAAATGACTATTTTGATAGTGAAGGGAAAAGTTTTGATCATGGAGCGATTACATCAAAATTAAATAGTATGAAATCTAATAGTGACTCAATTCTTCTCGATATTGAAGTACATAAAATGACTTCAAAAGGAAAATCTGAAGGAAATCTATTTGCTGAATCAAATACATCTACTTACTTGGGTCGGAGAGGTGCAGAACTGGTGAATTCATTTGAGGGAATGATTGAGAAAAGTACGAAAGGTTTAGATAAGCGTTCACATTTTGGAGATGGGATTCCACAAGCTGTTAATGAAATTTTAAAAGTACTGGAACAAAACATTCAGACAATCATTTCTTGCATTTCCTATACTATTTCTGTAGCAGAAATTATTAAAACGGCTTTAGAGGAAACCGATAGGGGACTGGCTAGAAATATTGATAGTCTAGATTTTAGCTCGGTGCCAAATGTCAATACAAGCGTTTCTCAGGATTATAATACCTACCTAGAAGAAAGTGGAATATTTGATGATCGTGATGTCATTAATGCTTTTGATGATCAGATAGATGTAAGAGCTGAGGATTTAGCAAATAAAATGTCAACAGCATTTAGTAATTACCTAGATAGTGCAAAAGGATATATTGAACAGACAAATAAAGTTATCAACACTTCAAAGGATAATCTACAAGAACTTATTAACGATTTCCCTACTGAAATTTATTACAAGAATAAATTTGATGATAAGGACGATAAAAAGTTCTATGGAATTGTGGAGACCCAGATTTCAGTATCTGGTACAATTCGAACAGCGGCTTCAGAGCTTGATACTTTGGATATAGACTTGACCACAGTTGCGACAACGATAAATCTAGTTGTATCTATGTTGGGTGGTTTCAAACCTGCGTTCAGGAATGGAATGGAAGATGCATTTTATGGGGCGGCCAATTTGAAAGGTGTAGTCCGTTCTCAAAGGCAGTTGGGGCAGTAATAAAATCATTGCAGATTCGATTTACAAATTTCAAGAGCGATTTAGATAGTCTTGCTTCAGGTTCTGCTGTACAAGCACTGGGGTATAAACTTGGAGACATGATAAATCTCATTGGTAATGTTAGTCATGTAATTGATGACTGCTTTGGTGATGATTAAAAGTTAATTTCGATTATATCATCAAACAGGAATGTTATATTTTTCAAAATGTTCAACAAAATAAATGAAAAGTAATACCAACTTTTGCTGGGAATCATTAACCACCTGAATTATTTTCAGGTGGTTTTCTTTCATTATTCCATACAGTGTTCAGTTTTTCTTACAATATATCTCTTATGGTATAATGAGTTAGAGCCTCTTTCTCATCTCAGATGAGTTCGCAGAGCTCAAGGTCAACCAGCCAGACTTTATCAAGGAGCTGGTATCCATCGCTCGGGTCGGGCGTTCCCTCGGGGTCCACTTGATCCTAGCTACTCAGAAACCATCTGGTGTGGTGGATGACCAGATCTGGTCTAACTCACGCTTCAAGATCGCCCTTAAGGTGGCGGATCGTTCGGACTCCAATGAAATGCTTCATACACCGGACGCGGCCGAGATCACCCAGACAGGACGTGCCTATCTACAGGTCGGGAATAACGAAGTCTATGAACTCTTCCAGTCAGCCTGGTCAGGGGCGGATTACCAGCCGGACAAGGACGATATGGGGATTGAGGACCACACCATCTACCTGATCAATGAATTGGGCCAATATGAGATCTTGAATGAAGACCTATCAGGCTTAGAAGATGTGGATGAGATCAAGGAAGTTCCGACAGAGTTGGATGCGATAGTGCACCGTATCCAGCTCTTGTGTGAAGAACAAGAGATTCCTCCAGTACCACAGCCATGGTTGCCGCCGCTCAAAGAGCGAATCGCACTAGACGAACTGGAAGAAGTGCAACCAGCAGTAGCCTGGGGACAAGAGAAACCACTCTCTGTCCTCTTGGGGATGGCAGATATCCCGCAGGCACAGAAGCAGGAAGCTGTCTCTATCAATCTCTCCAAGGATGGTCATATTCTCCTCTACGGAAGTCCGGGTACAGGAAAGACCACCTTCCTTCAGACTGCTGGTATGGACTTGGCTCGCAAATTCAGTCCCAAGGCCCTTACCATGTACTTGATGGACTTTGGTACCAACTGTAGGTGGTCCGATTGGTTTCCTTGCTGGTGTAGGATTGTCAATGGGATTTGATTATCTATATGATAAATATGGAGATAAAGTTGTGGAATTTGCTGGTGATGTTTGGGATGGTACAAAGAAAGTAGTAGGTGATACGATGAAATCTGTCAGTGATACAGCTGGAAAAATATGGGACAGTGCGGGAGATGCAGTTAATGGATTTTTCTCGGGGTTAGGTAGTGTATTTTAATAATAAGGAGAAGAAATTATGCATAATTATAAATCTTTGCTTAGTTTAGGCAATTATAAAGAGGATAGTTATTATGTAGATTTAATCACAGGTGATTTAAAAAAATCTATTGCTCATAAGGTATCTGAATCCAAAATATTTTTGTCTTCTATCATTGGTTACCATATTCTAGGAATTGGGTTCTTTAAAAGCGTTGAATCTAACGTGGTTCTAAGTATTTATCTGTTACTGGTGTCCTTTGCGCTTTCGATTATTGCTGCGATTGTTTTTAATAAACGGCTATATAAGAATACAGAATTTGAAAAGGTTGAATTTACAAAGGATGAGTATGAGGAATTTCGAAAGCAAGTGAAAAAACATAACAAAACCATAGTGCTACTTACCTTATTATTTATTGTTATGTTTTCTTTTTCAATGTTTCTATATCTTTCAAGACCCAGTATATTCTTGTTACTAGTGATGGACTATGTAGTTTGTTTTTCTTATCTATTTTATACGAACGGATTTTTTACAAAACGGTTCCATTTTGAAGAATATATAAATAAAAATTTTTTAAAGGAAGGAAAAATAATAAATGACTAACTTATTACCTATTGGTACTGTTGTTCGCCTTCATAATGGAACGATTGATGTTATGATTATAGGTAGATTTCCATTGTACAATCAAGAGGGTACAATTGGCTATTTTGATTATGTAGCATGCCTATATCCAACAGGGACAGCAAATGAAGAACTCTTATATTTTAACCAAGAGAATATTGAAAAGGTGGTATTCGAAGGATACCATTCGAAAAAAGAGGACGAGTTACAAGAATTATTCAAGAAACAAAAGGATAGTATTAAATATCCAAAATTGAAGGTATAATTTAATTTATAGGTTTATTTCCAAAACAATAAACTTACTAACTTTCATTCGTGGGGGATCTATATTAAAATTGTAAAACTATTTGTTACTTGGCTCTTTATCACCTGTAGTGTGTTGATGAAAAGTGAACATTGAGAGAGGACGAGATTCGTTCTCTCTTTTTTATACTCTCAACTCTCTATTTAGTGGCTAATCTGAACTTGAAAGTAAATATTGATCCAAATTTATAGTGTAAAAATATAGCCTTGTTCCTGTGGGAAGAGGGCTATTTTGATATTGTGGTATAATGGGACAAGAACATTTTTCTGTTTGGCAACAATTCCAAGACCGATTCCAAGACGACCGTGGGGAAAATCGGGAAGTCTGTGCTAGGTGGTACTATTGATACCATATCTAACGTCGGTCCTTTAGATGGTATGTGGCTTGGAGCTAAGATAGGAACAGCTTTTGGTGGTAATACGGCTATTGGAGCTATCGCTGGGTTCGCTTTGGGAACGCTTAACCTTATCGGTTCTGCAGTTGCACCAGAATTTAAAAAGTCTGTTTATGACGGAGTTAAAAATTTTGCTTATGGTGCTGTGGACGTGGTAGAATCAGGAGTGGAGTCTATCGGAAATGGAATCCACCAGGGCTTGGAGACTGTCAAAAGTGTGGGCAAGAATGTTTCTGATTTCTTTAATGGTGGTCTGAAGACGGTCTCATCCTTGTTTGGATAATAGGAGAAAATAAATGGATAAGATACAAAAAGATATTAATGAAGCACTAGAGACGGGAAGACGTTTTAACATATTGAAAATGTTTTCTGTAGCACCATTATTTTCATTTATGATTATTCTTGCGACATATTATCCGATAAACTTATTTCGAATGGCTGGTGAAGCTGGGCATGACTCAGCTGTACCATTGACATCAATGGTTACACAGCTGACATCAGTGGAAAAAGGGCTCATTCCCCCAAATAGCTTCTTTGGTTTTCTATTCTTGTTTTGTTGGTTTTGTTATATTTGTTTATATCATTTCTAAAAGAAATCGTATTAAAGCCTATTTATTGACTCAGATTCTTCAGCTGATTTTATTTCTAATTTTTTATTATAGTTGGTTTATAGCCATCTTATACTTAATCCCCCTAGTAGCAATTCGTATTGTCTACTGGATTGGTTTTGTGTTATCACTGATTTACCTTATTTATATCCTTGTCACAAAGCAGCGCGCTAACAAGGATTATTTCTCCTCAGAATATTATAAAAATTTTTTGAATGTGATTTTATTCTTATGGTTGTTGATGTATGGAATCAATCTCTTTACTCACGGGCTTAATCATTTCCTAGCGTATCTCTTGCTTGCTTTATTACCGGTTTCACCTATTTTCTTAGGCCTATTTTTGGTATCATTTTTTAAATCCAATGTAGTAACGCTAGAGAACTTGAATACAGTCAATAAAAATCAAGAGAAATACCGTGAAGAGTATGGCTATACCATCGAAGAATGGTATGGAAAGAAGTCAAAAATGTACAAGGAACATGTAAAAAATCTAAGAAGAGATAAAGGTTTATAGACACTATTTCTAGTCTCATGAAGCTATCCACCTGAAACAAATTCAGGTGGGTTTCTTTTGCTTTTCTCGTTTTCTCACGGCATTGCCCATGTGGTATAATGGGACAAGGATTGTTCCTCGTTTCAGACGAGTTTATGGATTTCAGGATAAGTTAGCAGGTGAGAAGAGTATTTCTGTCAGCCTCCTATACACCTGTTAACAGCTATCCACGATAAAAGGAGATTGTAGCTTGGTTTTATTAGTATTAGGGATTTTGGTTTTGCTCATTCTAATTTTTAAAAGGAAACAGAAAACTGCTAAAAAATCTGAAGGAAACGCCAAGAAAAGAAATTGGCTATTAATAGGTTGCTTATCCATAGCGATTCCAATGGTAATCTTCACAGTGTTCAGTCCGATTTTTTCTCTAATGGATATGTGGGGGCTATTTGCCCATGCAAGTCGAACTGAGATTGAGCAAGCTGTGCATCGTTCTTATCAAAATTACGGTCTTACAGGACAGTTTGAGTTAGAAAAATACGAGAAAAACTATACAAGTGTGGGAGGATTTATAATCCATGGTACCTATAGTGAAAATATAGCTGGAAAAACCTATCAGGTTAAAACTCGATTTAAATACTATACTCGCTTTTCGAAAAGTGAAACATATGGAAAGACAGATGCAGAGGTTGATTACAAAAATGGTAAAAAAATTTATGATGTTTTCCCAGAATTAGCCTATTTAGGGATTGAGGTTAGTCCAGGCACCAGCGAATTTTTAAAAACACTGGACAGTTCAATCAAAGATCCTAAACTGCCTGATTTGAAGTATCAAGGTATTGGTTTTGAATTTAATAACCAATCTGATAATATCTATCTTTATAATGAAATATTAGAGGAAAATCAAAGCAAGGGCCAAGCTCTGCAAGGAATGCATCCAATGGATGCTCAATATCTTTTCCAAAAAGAGATTTTTATACCGACATTTGAATTTCAGTATTTCGTTCCAAAAGAAAAAAGAGATCTCTTGTATGATGACTATCTAAAAGAGCTTGAAGCGCTCATGAAGGAATTTTTTGCCAACCAACCCCTACCACGAGGTCTTTATGCTGTAAAGATTGCTAAGTATAAAGAGGATAAACTTGTCAGTGATAGTGGTGTATATTATGTGAGGATTGATAATCGGCAAGTTGTAAAGCTGTTGCAAAAATTAGAGTAGGAGTTGCTAGGGCTAGTCCAGTTTTTTGTTCATAATTTCCAGTTGTGTCTGTTAAAATTTGATTTTCCCAGTGGACAATCGTCCACTTTTTTTATATAATAAAACTAAACCGGATTGGTTGAGTTTTAGAGATGTAAGCTCAACCGTCGATTTGTTTTTCTAAGAGAGATATTCTCAATAAAACATCACACTAGGGGGTGAATCATGTACCAACCAGAAAAACTCAAGGCTCGGAGAAAAGAGTTAAAATTGACACAGAAGGAAATTGCAGAGGAGTTGGGGATTAGTTTTCAGGCTTATTCGGCTTGGGAACGTGGAATTAAGGAACCATCCAAGGAGAAGGTTGCTCAGCTAGAGAATATTTTAAAAGTAGCAAAAGGGTATTTTACTCAGATCGAGATTGTCCGTCTCTACAATAGCCTCTCCAAGCAAGGGAAGGACAAGGTTGTGCTCTATGCTCGCAACCTGGCTAAAGAAGAACAAACTCAGAAGGTGGCGACCATGCCAGAGCGCCTCTATGAGTACCGTGTCTATGAACGCATGTCAGCAGGGATAGGGGCTTCGGTCTACGATGACCAGAATTTGATACGGTCTACTTTAACGAGGAGTTGGCCCATGATTTTGCTTCCTGGGTGGCTGGGGACTCCATGGAACCTAAATATCAAAATGGTTCCGTGGCTTTGATTCGGGAGACGGGATTTGACTATGATGGGGCGGTTTATGCAGTGGTTTGCAACAACCAGACCTATATCAAACGGGTTTATCGGGAGGAAGATGGCTTGCGTCTGGTATCGATCAATCCAAAATACAAGGATATTTTCATCTCCTATGAGGAAGATCCTCGGATTGTGGGGATTATCGTTGGGAATTTTGTGCCGATGGAGGGTTAGCCTATGGGCTACTTTGATTATTCCAGAGAGCCCAAAAGTGACATTGCCTTTGTCGATATGAAATCTTTTTATGCCAGTGTTGAGTGTGTGAAAAGAGGCTTGCATCCGCTGAAGACCTCGCTTTGTGTCATGAGTCGCGCGGATAATTCAACTAGTCTTATCCTAGCCTCCTCTCCCATGTTTAAGAAGATTTTTGGTAAGTCCAATGTTGGCCGGGCCTATGATCTGCCTTTTGATATCAAAACGCGCAAATTTTCTTATTACAATGCTCGAAAGCAAGGCTTGCCTACTGACTCAGACTATGTTCGCTACATCGAAGATTGGGCTCAAGTGACCTTGATTGTGCCACCTAGGATGGACGAATACATAGCGGTCAATATGGAAATCCAGCGAATCTTTCAAAACTATGGTAGTCCAGATGATATTTATCCCTACTCTATCGATGAGGGCTTTATCGATCTGACTAGTTCGCTTAACTATTTCATCCCAGACAAGAGTCTCTCTCGCAAAGACAAGCTGGATCTGCTTTCTGCTCGCATCCAGAGGGATATTTGGAGGCAGACAGGGATCTACTCTACAGTGGGTATGTCCAATGCCAATCCCTTACTGGCTAAGTTGGCTCTGGATAATGAGGCCAAGCACACCCCGACCATGAGGGCCAACTGGTCTTACAAGGATGTGGAAGAGAAGGTCTGGGCTATTCCCAAGATGACGGACTTTTGGGGGATTGGTAGGCGGATGGAGAAACGCTTGCATGCTCTGGGGATTTTTTCCATCAGAGAATTGGCCATCAGTAATCCAGACCAGTTACAGAAAGCTCTGGGTCAGGCTGGCCTGCGTTTGTGGTTTCATGCTAACGGGATTGATGAGAGCAATGTTCACAGGCCCTATAAAGCCAAGTCTCAGGGATTAGGAAATTCTCAAATCTTGCCGAGAGACTACGTGAAGCTACGGGATATCGAAATTATTCTCCGAGAAATGGCGGAGCAGGTGGCTATTAGGCTGAGAAGGGCTGGCAAGAAAACAACCCTTGTCTCTATCTATGTCGGTTTCTCTAAACAGGAGGTTAGGCCGTCTATTCATACACAATGAAGGTCGAACCGACTAATAATACAGCTATCTTAACGGATTATGTTTTGAAGTTATTTCATAATAAATACACTTCTGGAGCGGTCAGAAGTGTCGGAGTCAACTATTCAGGATTTGTGGACGAGTCCTTTGGCTTGATCTCCCTCTTTGATGATGTTGACAAGTTAGAAAAAGAAGAAAGGCTCCAGACTGCCATTGACTCCATTCGGGAACAATTTGGTTTTACCTCCCTCTTAAAGGCCAATGCACTGGAAGAAGCTTCTAGGAGTCTTGCTAGAAGCAAGCTAATTGGGGGGCATTCTGCTGGAGGATTAGATGGACTAAAATGATTGATCGTTCTTATTTACCCTTTCAATCTGCGCGTGACTATCAAGATCCAGGGATGCAGAAGTGGATGGGCTTTTTCCTCTCAGAGCATACTAGTTCACTTGGTGAAGAAAAAAATCGGGTAGCTTTTTCGACGAGTTTGAATTCCGTTGAGAAGTTGCTCTTGCTTTCGCAGCTTTATGTTGGGCAACTGAAGGGATGCTTTGTAGTCAAGGAAAAGAAACAAAAAACGACTATCGTCGGCGAGGTAAGAGAATTATCACCTCAAACTCTATCTATTAGGACCAATGAGGGCTATAGGCTGGTAGAGGTAGAAGATGTCCTCGAAATTCGACTGTGGGAGGAGGGAGTGTATGACTAGAAAAAGAGTTGTATGAAAACAAACTGCAGATGGATTATTTTTCAGATAGTTACATCCGCTTTGAAGAGGATTTTCAAAAATACTCTGCTATGAATGTACCACTGACTTTTTTGATCGATGACATCCTACGCACCATGGCGATGAATCAGAAGAACTACTTTGTCTTAAACAAGGAAAATACCAAGGATGGGCGAGAGCATCGCTTTTATTTTAGGGTAGTGACAGAAAAAGAGTGCCCCAGAAATCGAACCTATGCATACGCTGGACTCAAAAATAGTAGTCAGTGACTAGGTGTGGAAGAGGGAAGTTTGATTTAGGAAAGATGGCTTGTGAACGTCAGAAAATCTCATGGTATTAGAATTCGAAATGCCATCTTTTATCTGTGGAGTTCTTTCAGAAACTTATGATGGTAGTTCTGATGAGATAAGACAAGGGGCACTCTCTTTTTTGGATGAGCGTTTATTTGAAAACGTGGTTGGATTTGAGAACAGCTATTCTCAATGATCATCTTACTTTATAGAGTCATACCAAAACATCCATGTACATTTGTGGATGTTTTTTAATTTTACAGGTAGAAAAAGAGAAGACCAAATGGTCTTCTCAACGGGGGAACTGAATCATTAGAAAGAATCAATCAAAGAGGGTTACTAGTCTTTGAAATTCTTTTGGAAAATGAGAAGAGACAAGATAGAAGTAATGGCTGCCAAGAAGAGGAAGGCAGTTGCTTCTTGTTCCCCAGTTGCAGGGAGTAGTCTTTCCTTGTCTTCTTTGATTGTAGCTGTAACAGGAGCTTTTTCATCTTTTGATGATGAATGATCTGTTACGGCTGGCGCAGGTTTTTCAGTCTCTCTTGGTAGAACATACTCAGGAAGAGTCACAACTGGTGGCGCTTCTGTTCCAACTGAGCTTTGTTTGCTACCTACCTCAATCACTCGATCTTGAGCTGGAGTTGCTTCTGTTTGGAGAATCTTGCGATTGTCACCGTCCACTTCAACATACTCGACTAAGAGACCGTCTTTTCCTTCTGATAGAACTTGCTCTTTTCCTTTGTCTAATTGTGGGTTTTCGCGACGAATAGTCTTGAATGGTACGACCTTATTGACGATTTCCAAGCTTGGAAGTGTAAAGACAAGGTCTTTAACCCCTTCCTCAGGACTTGAAGAAGTAATTGGTTTTTCCGGTTGAGCCGGAGTTTCCGGTTGAGTCGGAGTTTCCGGTTGAGCAGGTTTTTCCGGTTGCGCCGGTTTTTCCGGTTGCGCCGGTTTTTCCGGTTGAGCTGGAGTTTCCGGTTGAACTGGTTTCTCAGGTTGAGTCGGCTTTTCAGGCTGAGCAGGTTTTTCAGGTTCAGCAGGTTTCTCAGGCTGAGCAGGTTTTTCCGGTTGAACTGGATTCTCAGGCTCGGCAGGATGTTCCGGTTGAGCTGGTTTTTCCGGTTGAACTGGATTCTCAGGTTGAGTCGGATTTTCAGGCTGAGCAGGTTTTTCAGGCTCAGCAGGTTTCTCAGGTTGAGCAGGTTTTTCAGGCTGAGCTGCTTCGAGCTTGCTGATTTGTTCGAGAGCAGTTTCAAGTGCTTTGTTGACTGCTTCCTGAGTCTTAGCTTCTTGGATGGCAGCAATGGCTTGGTCAGCAATTGCTAACAATTGCTTCTTAGCTTCCTTGTTGGATCCAAGCTCATCGACTTTTTTCTCGATAGCTTTTGCCAAGCTGTCCATAGCCTTATCGTACTCAATTTCCGGTTGTTTTGGTTCGGCTGGTTTCTCAGGCTGGTCAGGTTTCTCAGGTTCTTTTGGCTGTTCCGGTTGCTCTGGACTAGGCTCCTCTTGGCCTCTTTGATAGTTCTCATCCTTGGATAGGATATCTTGTAGGGCACTGACTGTCAACATGACTTCTTGAACATCCACTGCTTCAGCACTGAGTTGGTTTCTCAATTTTTCTAGATTTGCTTGGAAAGCTTGGCGTGCAGTAGCCGTATTTTTCAAGCCTGCTGGATCAAAGTTGGACAGGTCATCTTTCCATTTTGAGATAGACTGGATGATATCTGCTTTGCTATAGAGTTCACTGCCTTCGCCACGAGTGATAAATTGGTCCACTTGAATACCGATATTTTGAGACAAATCGTTTCGATCAGGATCTAGTTGAAGGGTGACTGCGTGCAAGTTTTCGTCCAGACCTTTTAAGCTAACCAGAGTTTGATTGCCTTGGCGTTGGGCTGCACGACCGCTAAAGTATTTCTTACCGTCAATAGTTGAAGCATTTCCCATTCCATCTTGGTAAGGAACTTCTTTGCCGTCTAGGAAGACTTTGTAGATACCATGATTTGGATCGACATAGCCTTTGATATCAAGTCCGGTACCGTAGAAGTAGGCTGTGACAGTTGTCTTTTTCTTTTGCTCATCAGTTAAGCGACCAAAGGAAGCCCAAGACTCCGTTTTTTGGTACTTGTCTGCCGAATTGGTTTCATGGTGCCAGCCAGGACTGTAATCCAACTGACTAGCTTGGTCATCATAATTTGTTTGGTCCTTGCTCAGCAATTCAGCTTTCATCACTTGGATGGTTGCATCTGTAGCAAAACCGAGCAGGGCACCATCAGTGACTGAAGTGAGCTTGGCTTTGAAGTCAAAGACAGAGTCTGCTTGTTCTGTAAAGTCAATCGTTGGGATGGTAACAGTCTTTTCTGTTTCTCCGTCTTTAAAGGTCACATCTTGAGTTGTATCTTGGTAAACTTTACCGTGAACTCCAGTTCCAGGTTCTGTGATGAAGCGCACAGTAGCAGCCCCCTTGCTTCCACCAACACGTTTAATCTTAACAGTGACGGGTTTTCCTTTTTCGACTTCGTAGTTGGTAGACTCGAGTTCAAACATTCCTTTGCTATCATTGTTTAGGGTGTAGATTCCTTCTGTAGCAATTGGTTCGCCTGTTTTATTCACGAGGGTAATAGTGTGTTGGCCTGGTGCTAAATCGCCTGTCTCAAAGACTTTTTGGCTGCGTTTACGGCTAGCATTCTTAGTTTGGACATCGGCAACCTTTTGACCATCAACGTAGACGGACATTTCTCCATGACCAGGGTCGACTGTAGAGACGACATAGGCCTTGGTTCCTGTGAAGGTATAGCTTACTGTGGCATCTTTTTGATTGGTCCACATAGAAGTGCCACGAACCCCTTCAGATTCATTGTACCAAGTTGTTCCAGCTGTATCTGCCGTTGTGTTTGAGTGGTATTCCAGTCCAAGAGGGTAGCCATCTGTCTTTTCAATGCTGCTTGGTGTCTTGTAGACTGAGAAGTTGGTCAAGATTGGAGTTGCTTGAGCACCAGTGATGGTTACACGAATTTTTTGTGCCTCTACAGGCTTGCCTTGAACCAAGCGACGGTAACCAACGGTCGAACCTTCGCCGTATGTCACCCAACGTCCGTTGATTTCAACTTCAATCTTGAAACCAGAGATACGTTGACCTTTGGCGATATCTTCCTTGAGTTCAACGACGTCAAAGCGTCTCTTTTGCCCCAAATCGACTGTAAAGCTACCGGTTGTGGCATCATTTGAGAGCGCCCAGCTGGTGTCATCTTTACCGTCTGTGAGGTGGCTTTCCTTGTAGAGATGGTTTTGACGAGTTGAACTTGCTGTTACGGTGGCACCTTTGGCAAAGTCAGTCGCATACATTTGATCTAGGGTTGCTTTGAATTCCTTCAAGCGAGCCACATCCGCATCTGCGAATTTTCCTTCTTTATTTGGTGGAATGTTGAGAAGGAGTGGGGTTCCACGACCAACAGACTTGAAGTAGATGTCCATCAATTCTTTGAGTGATTTCGGCTGTTGATTGTCATGATAGAACCAGCCCGAACGGATCGAAACGTCAGCTTCCCCTACAGAGTACATATCACCATCTGGGTCACCATGGTTGAGGTATTCGTTTTTCACATCGTCTGTGATGTTGGCTCTTTTGACTTTATGCCATACAGGGTCGCCTGCTATCCCCCGTTCATTTCCGATCCAGCGAACGCTTGTCGGTTGAGCAGAGAAGATAGCAATATCTCCTTCAGCTTCTTTGATGTATTTGAACCATTCATCAAAGGTATAGGTTACTTTTTGGGCACCGCTACCACGCGCACCGTCCATCCAAACTTCGATAAATTTCCCTTTGTTACCGTATTTCGGATTACCAAGGATTTCTTTCAGTTGATTGAGATAGTATTGGTTGTATTCTTTTTCGGTTGCAACATGGTATTTTGGATGATTGGCATCCCATGGTGATAGGTAAACCCCCATGTTCATGTCATACTTGCTAGCAGACTTGGAAACTTCTTCGAGAAGGTCACCCTTTCCATCTTTCCATGGACTAGCAGCTACGGTATGGTTGGTGTACTTAGATGGATAAGCAACGAATCCGTCGTGGTGCTTAACAACCATAATAGTTCGTTTGAAGCCCGTTTCCTTCAGAGTGCGAATCCACTGGTCAGTATCCAAGTTGGTTGGATTGAAGTATCGAGGGTCTTCTTCCCATTTCCCCATTCAGAATTGGTATAGGTGTTCATTCCGTAGTGGATGAAGGCTGCCAATTCTTCCTTGTGGTAATCAAGCTGAGCCTTGCTTGGAATAGGTCCATGATTGCCAATTTCGGTTTCTTTATCTTCTGGATGAGCCACTGGTGGAGTCGGAGTCGTTGGATTAGCCGTATCAGCGACTGGCTCGTATTCAAAGACGACCTCATTCACCCCTTTTTGCTGGATCCTTGCTTCCAGGCTAGCCTTGACTGGACGGTAGCCAGCAATGTCTTTTGCATGGAAGGTGTTGACAAAGGAAACGTCATACTCTTGGCCGTCATTGTTATCAACTGTCGCTTCCGCTAGTTCAGTAGTGGTTCCTTTTTGACGGTAGTAAACTTTGAAGGAGCCTTTGTTGACTTTATAGACTACCTTGATGACACGTGTACCGGCAGGCGCTTTGCTGACAACATTGTGATCTTCAGCCCAAGCATCCTTTAGTTGTTTATTGACTGCTATGCCATCAATGGATACAATTTCGTATTTGTCTTTATTCTTCTGGTAGAAGTCCGTTTTCTCGATTTCTTTTTTGAAATTGTAGTCAAATGGAGAATCAACAGCTGTCTGTTCGATAAAGGCATCGTTATCTTTGACAAGATTTCCTTCTTCGTCTTCGTGTTGGATAACCACACGACCGTATTCAACCCCCCTTGGTCAAGGTAGCGATCCCATCTTGGTTGAAGGAATATTCGTTGCTTCCGATAACAGCTTTCTCGTTCCGAAGCATACGCCCTTCATCAGTAAAGTAGTAACGATTTCCGTTATCACCTTGGTACCAGCCTTTCACACCATACTTGGCAATCATGTCCTTCACCCATTTCAGTTGTTCAGGTGAAAGGACGAGTCCGCCACCAAAGCGATCCTTTTCAGCTACACCATTGTCAACGGTTCCGTGTTGATGGACACCCAGAACTTTTCCTTGGCTATCGACAATCCCGCCACCAGACAAACCAGATACAGAAGTGGTTTTGTAGGTGATACCAGTCGTTCCCTTATCATCATAGGACTCAACAGATCGGATGGTCCCATCTGCCTTGTAAAGCTGACCAGCTAGGATAGGTTGTTTCAGTTCTTTTGAGCTCGAGTCAGTTGGGTAGCCAATCGTACTGATGGCTTCTCCCGGCTGATGCGTTTTGTGCTCCGCTAAAGGCGCAAAGGTTGCTGCTTTGTTTGGACTAGCAATCGGAAGAGGAATAGGAGCTTCTACAAGAGCAAGGTCGTTCTTATAGCCTTTTCCAAACTCTTTCTTATTCCAGAAATGGATGTCCTTTTCTCTGAATAAAACCGTAGTTCCAGAAGATGGCAATGAGTTTTTCTTTTCGCTGTTTGAACCAACGTTATAGTAGAACTGGGCAGATTTTCCACCACGAATGTGACCTTCGCCAGTTTCTTTATTGGCCTCTAAGAAGTTATGAGCAACGGTAAGGATCAGGTTAGGTGCTACGAAGATACCAGATCCTGAAACGAGGTAGCGTTGCTCCCCTGCATTATAAGTGCTGTAAACCATAGTGGCAGCAGTAGCAGGTTGTCCCTCGTAGTTGATGTGTTTGAGGTCTTGTCCACCGTTAATGATGGCACGGTTTCCGTTCTCAGTTTCTTTTGGAGCTTCTTCCTTGTCCTTTAGAATGCTCTTAGTTTCTACCTTTGGACTAGCTTTCTGGTCAACGATAGTAGTCGTATCGAGTTCTTTGACAGGTGTGTCGGGATAGGCACGGTCCTGAATGTCTTCAGGGAGCAAGTCAGCACTGTTGGTATCGGCAACAGGTGTTTCTTGTTTTTCAGCTTCTACATGACCTTCTTTTTTGACTGGTTCAGCCTTGGTCTCTTCTATATCTGCGACTTGTTTCATTTGCTGATCTAAATTGGATGTTGTGGCAGGAGAGGTTTCGTCTGCACGCACGGTTCCAGAAGCAAAAAATGCCAGTCCCACGATAACAGATGCCACACCTACAGTCAACTTCCGAATGCTAAATGTTTGCCCTTTTTCAAAAAGGTATCGATTCATAATATACTCCTAGTTTTTAGAAAGGCAGTCAGCTACTGCCCAAGCCCAAGTCTGACTTGGTTACAACTTGATTTAATGAAAAACTCTCTGATAATTTGTAAGCCACCTTACCTCCTGTTTATAAAGCGCTTTCATTTTAAGATAAAAAAATTTAAAAGGTCATTTCTCCCTTAAAATGACTGAAAACTTTTAATATAACAAATATACTAAATTAATGAAAGAATTGCAATAGCAAAAAAAGCAAAAAAAATAAATATAAATTAAAGAAAATTAGTTACTTTTTAAAGAAAAAACGCATCCTTTCAGGGCTCAAACTAAATGAAAGGATACGTTTTAAAAAGAAATTAGAGTATTTTTTGGAGAGACTCTTGGATGGTTTGGGGGTCTGTTTTGGCAGAGAAGCGCTCAAGGACTTGCCCATCTCGGCCAATGAGAAACTTAGCAAAATTCCATTCGATTCGTTTTCCTAGTGGGCCAGATTTCTGGTCTTTTAGCCAAACATAAAGAGGATCTGCCTCCTTTCCGTTGACCTTAATCTTGGCAAAGCGAGGGAAAGTGGTCTGATAGTGTAGGCTACAGAAACTATTGATTTCCTCTGCGCTGCCAGGTGCTTGTCCCATGAACTGATTGCAAGGGAAATCTAAGATTTCAAAGCCCTGATCTTGATAGCGTTCATAGAGTTCTTGAAGTCCCTGGTACTGGGGCGTTAAACCACATCCAGTAGCAGTGTTGACAATCAAGAGAACTTTACCACGATAGCTCTCCAGGGGGAGTTGCTTGGTTGTTTTGGTTCAAAACAGAAAAATCATATATACTGGTCATGAGGGCCTCTTTTCTTTTTCTACATTGTAACAGTTTTTACCCTTTTCGTCGAGTTGGATGGGAGAGGTTGTTGAAAAAATACACAATTGTACATAAATCAGGACAAAATGATGCTCCTTTTATGAAACATGGTATAATAGGCCTATATAGCTAAATGGAGTATACCTATCACTAGGGAATGAGAAAAAGGATAAAACAGCCATGTCAACAGTAAAAAGTGATATAAACCTTGCGCAAACCTATGCGACTCAGCTTAAAAATGCTTGTCAATCGTTAATAGCGATCGCTACGGCTAGTCAGGATGACTTAACGACCCTTCAAGGGAATATCAAGGCTCATCAATGTCTGGCAAAGGATCAAAATCTTGCTAGTCAGATTACAACTGCTGTCACCCTGACTTCAGAACGACTGCACTCTGTAGCGAGCGATTTTGAGGCGCTAGATGAAGCGGGTGCCAATGGTTTTAGGAGTCATACATGAGCAAGTTAGATGAGTTGAAGAAAAGAGAGCGAGAACTCTTGTACCAGCTAGAAGACAATGGAAAAGAGAACTATCGTACCAAAGAACTGATAGAAACCTTTGAAGGATATGATAGAGCCAGCCACCGTTATCAAAGTGATTTGTGGGAGGCGGCCTATCAGAGCCGATACGCAGGACAGTTGGAAGAAACGCTCCTGCAAAGAAACCAACTTAAAAACCAAATCCTTGAGAACCTCAGCTACCGCATGGATGATTTGAAAAAAGAAAAGTTCCGGTTAGAGGGAGACTTGGATGAGGTCTACTATGAAAGACGCAAAGAACTAGAAAGAGAGGAGGAGAAACGACATGGGCATTGATATGTACTTAGAACAATCACAACTACAAAGTTCGAGTGTAGCGACCATGTGCCAATCTCAGGTGGAGGCTTATCAAGACTTGCAATCAGCCATCCAAAAGTTTTCAGAGGATACAGAGAGTCTAAAGGGCGATGCTTATAATTCGGCTAGAAGTTTTTTTGCAAGTGTCTTATTGCCCTTGAGCAAAGGGGGACAGCTCTATGCAGAAACCTTCTCTCAAACCATCAAGAAATTACCAGAAGACTACCAAACGATGGTCGACAGCAAGAGTTGGCGTGAGGATGATCTGTTTGATAAGATCCGTCAGGAAGAGCAAATGATTGCTTATCTAGATGAAGTCAACCAATCCCTTTCTTCCTTGACCATGGATAGCGAAGAAAAAGGGAGATTGAGACGCAGTAATGTGGAACTCATGCGAGGACACCACGCGAATAAACGCGTCTATGAAACGATTTTGAGAGACCTGCGAGCCTATGATAGCTATTCAGGAGGACTGTTCGATGAACTAGACAGTATCGATGTGCAACTGAGTCGCGGACTGGACCAAATCGAAACGAGCTGGGATGCAAAGCAAGGCGTCTTTAAAGTCCCATCTGACCTGACTTGGGCCAACTACCTGACTGCCTATGCTGATACAAAGGACTTGAAGCTCAGCCGTCAAGAGAAGGCCTTTGTCCAAACCATGATGGCAGAATACGGCTTTGACGCAGAGACAGCCCAACAGCTTTTGACCATCAAGCAAGGGATAGACAAGAAGTTCCCAACCTCAAGTCAAGAGTTCCGTGACTATATCTTTTTGCGAGTCGTCGGTGCGGCCTACTATGATGGTGTTCAGTGGAATGAAACTGCAGGGTATTTAAAAAATTATTTTTTTGATGAGGTTGTTAGCAGTCCATCTACAGTTGAAAAAATGAGAGTAGAAAAACCACTTCTTGAAATCTTCCAAGAACTGGGGTTGAAAGAAGAAAAGGCCAAAGAACTCTATTATAACCTTCGATTGCAACATGAACTGGCTAGTGGGAAAGCTAGTTATTCAAATAAGTTAAAATCTGAGGACCCTGAGTTATATGAAACTTTCAAAAAGCGTTATTCCGAAGTTTATAATAAAGAAGAAGGTTTTGATAAGTTTTGGGATGAGAAACTAAAGGCTTACTCTAACAACGGAACAGGCCATGCAGACTTCACTCACCAGTCCATCACTATGGCTACTCATCTAAATCCTAGTAGTTTCCAGTTATCTGATTTTTATGGTGGTAGAGAGCATGTCAAGGACCTTTCAGGCTGGGAGGGAGACACGACCTTTAACGCTACGGATAAGAAACCAAGCATTGGTGAAGATGACTACAAGGCGGATTTGGACTCGGTCAATCTTATCGGCCGTATGCAACAGGGGCAATCCTATGCCCAAGCCACATCTTCCTATTATGCTGACCTTCAAAAGGATTCGACTCTTAGAGAAAGAGAATTCTTAAAAAATAAAGATTGGAAACAGGTTAGAAGTACTATTTACTCTAGTATCCTCCCATTAGAGATTATGGAAAAAGGGGAAGATGCCATTAAAGCTTATATTGAAAGTAACTATCCAGGAGTGTCCAAGTTTTTAAATCGCTTGGAAGCCGTGGCGGAGTAGGAGGAAATCTATGAAGAAAATACTAGGTGTTTTAATAATAGTAGTATTACTTGTATCAGTTTGTTTTTACTTCTTTACGCATCAACCTAAAAATATTTTTGATGAAATCTACCAAGAAACAGAGAAAACCTATCGCACAAATAATATTTTAAGAAATATAGAAGGTTTTGAAATTGATGATGTCTGGCCAAGTGATGGAGATTATTTTAAATATAGCCCTTTAGGGAAGTATAAGACTCTTCCGGAGGATTATCTTGAACTGAGAGTTGGATTTAATTTTGAGAAAGCGTATAGTAAACTGTTTGTTTCATTTGAGAGAAAAATAGCTGATGGTACGAAGTTATGGATGGTCAATAAATATAATCCAAATACTAAAACAATCACAAAGTCAATTCAGATTGTAATATCAGGAAATGAGGATAGTTATATCGAAGACGAAGCTCAGGTAAAATCTTACCTAGAGAAGTACGGTATTACAGCTAAGGATTTGGATTCTTACTACGACGAAATCATCAATCAGAAAGTCCTGAAAGATTGGTGTTCCATTTATGACAGCAAGTACTCGCCAAGTAACTATGGTGATGTCAAGATTGAAACCCAGTGGGAGAATTGGTGACAATATGAAGAAAATCCTAGGCCTAGTAGCCTTATTCATGATAATCATATCATCCTGTTTTTACTTTTTTCCTAAACAACCTAAAAACATTTTTGATGAAATTTACCAAGAAACGGAGAAAACCTATCTAGGAAATAATGTTTTTAACCAGTTGAAAGATGTCGAAGTACGTAAGTATGAAATATATGATAAAGATATGCAAGGAACAGGAAAGTATACTCCCAAGGTAATTTACATTGATAATTATATTCCTGCAAATTATTCCGAGACTAAAATAGAGTTTAATTTCGATAGTATAAACAAAGGAATGTCTATTCGGTTTGAGTGGAAAGCAAATTCAAAGTTTTCCTTATGGTATTTAAGTTATTACAATTTTAAGAGTAGAACTCTAGAGAAAGAACTGGCAATTTTAGAGGAGCCAAGAAAAGCTGGAGAGTATCTCAAAGATGAAGAAAAAGTAAGAGACTATTTAAAAAAATACAACATAACCAAAGAATATTTAGACAAACATTACGATGAAATCGTCAATCAGAAAGTCTTGAAAGACTGGTGTACCATCTATGACAGCAAGTACTCGCCAAGCAACTATGGCGATGTCAAGGTTGAAACCCAGTGGGAGAATTGGTGACAATATGAAGAAAATCCTAGGCCTAGTAGTCTTATTCGTGATAATCATATCATCCTGTTTTTACTTTTTTGTGCGCCAACCTAAAAACATTTTTGATGAGATTTATCAGGAGACGGAGAAAACCTATCGGTCAAATAATATTTTAAGAAAAATAGATGGCTTTGAAATCAGAGAAGTTTGGCCTAATGATAGTGAATACTTTGCATACACCCCTTCTGGGAAGTATCAAACTCGTCTTGGAGACTATAAAGATATAAGTATTAGCTTTAATTTTGGAGAAGGTATCAAAGGGATGACGATACGTTTTGAAAAAAGGATTAATTCGGATATTACTCTATGGTATTCAGCACACTATAATATAAAAAAGAAAATTCTCAAAAAAGGGCTTGCGATTTTTGAAGAGCCAAGGCAACCAGGTCAATATCTAGAGGATGAAGAAAAAATAAGAGAATATCTCAGAAAATATAATATTTCTAAAGAAGAATTAGAGCAAGACTATGACAAAATCGTCAATCAAAAAGTCTTGAAGGACTGGTGTTCGATTTATGACAGCAAGTACTCGCCAAGCAATTATGGCGATGTCAAGGTTGAAACCCAGTGGGAGAATTGGTGACGAGGGTCAGTAGATATTTTGGAAAATATCCTATGAATTGAAGTGGAAATCCCACCTAGAATGAACTAGGTGGGATTCTTTGCCTATAAAGTGAGAAATTAGCGAATCTTGCTCTATTTTTTAACGTGTTCCGATAAAAAGGCGTAGGTCATGCTTCCAAAGATGGCTCCAATTCCCAAACCCAAGACTAGTAAAGGGAGCGTTTTATCGAACTGGGAGAGATTGTCCCAAAAGGTATCGAGGGGAAGATGCTGAACAAAGAGTTTGTGAAAGGCTGATAAGACAAACAAGCTAATTGGAATGCTGATGAATACACCCCAACTACGAAGGTTGATCTGGCTTTTGCTGTAGCTTTTGTGATGGATTTCGGACGGGTCATCCTTGTCTAAATGTAAGTTGCGAACTGCTAGTCTCGCCCTAGATGAGAGGACGAAGATAAGTCCAAAATAGAGGTAGGGCATGGCATCTCGAATCAACTCTATGAAGCGTCCAAATAGGAGATAGAACAAGAAGAGTAGGAGGGAGGAGTAAACGATTTGGATCAAGGCACGGGCACCTGCCCTGTAGATTATCTCTTGGCGGCATTCATCAAAAGGCCCTTGTATGTGAAAGAATAGTTTGAGTAAGCGAGTGGTGAAATCTTCTTTTTTCATGGGAGTAACCTTCTAAATGAGCGATTTTTGATTGACTTCTTTAAAGAGTTGATAGAGAGTATAGAAGTAGACCAAACTAAAAATGATACAGATTATTAGAAATACCAGGTATCTCCAATCCATAGGATTTGTTAAAAGTTGTGGAAAGGATACGAGGATAAAACAGAGAGATGCGTTTAGAAGACGTATTTTTTTTGATTGGATTTTCTGGAATCTCTGTCCCTTGTTCAATACAGGAAGGAATAAAAGAAAGATAATCAAGAAAGGATGCTCAATATGTCCAGAAAGTAGGAAAAAGGTAACAAAGATACTGATAAAAACATGACTGATCAGTAGTCTAGCTAGTGATTTCATAAGGCACCTCCTAGTCGTCTTCTTGGTCTTTCTTGGCTTTTCGAATGCGAAGAGAGACGATAATTTGTATGGTCACTCCGAAGAAGAAAGTAGCTAGGATAGTTGATACAAAATGCCCTGCATTTAAAAGAGAACCAAGATAATCCTTGCTATCATCGGTTAGGACATTCAGAAGCGGTATTCCAAAGAACATGCCCATGCCATAGATTAGACCGGCTTTTAGACCAGGAAAATGTAGCTGTTTACTTTCTTTTTGGCTCAGCATTTCGGGATCAATGGCTGTGATGCCCGTTTTCTTGGTTTGAGAGACCACATAGAGGGCAGCCATCATCGAAATGCCAAACACCACGAGAGGATAGCCTATAGCGACAATTTGTGGGTATTTATAAGCAAGGACAAAGGGGATGAGGTTGCCGAATATCATCAGATAAAAGAGAACAATAAAGACTTGATTCCCGATACGATCGGCCTCGCGCCGTTTGTGTTCGTCAAGGGGGCCAGAAATGCCGTATGTGCGTTTGATGAGTTTTTCAGTGAGAGTTTCTTTTTTCATTTGTTTGCTCCTTTTTTAAAAATCGTCTTCCCAAAAGAGGCTATTGAGGTCAGTTTGGAGGCTGCGGGCGAGGTTGAGACAGAGTTCCAGGGTTGGATTGTACTTGTCGTTTTCAATCATGTTGATGGTCTGTCTCGAGACACCGATATCTTTGGCGAGCTCGAGCTGGGAAATGCCCAGTTCCTTGCGGAATTCTTTCACACGATTCATAGGGTCTCCTTTTTGATATGTCGTATATATTTGACTATATTATATTCTTTCGGGGATGAGATGTCAAGTATATATGACATATTTTTGAGAATTTTTTTCGAAGAAACTTAGCCTTGTCTGACAAGTGCAAGCTGGTCAGATTTGTGGTAAAATAGATAAGATATGACAAAGAATTTCATCATGTAACGGTCTTGCTTCATGAAACGATTGATATGCTGGACGTAAAACCTGACGGTATCTACGTTGATGCGACTTTGGGCGGAGCAGGCCATAGCGAATATTTATTAAGTAAATTGAGCGAAAAAGGGCATCTCTATGCCTTTGACCAGGACCAGAATGCCATTGACAATGCGCAAAAACGGTTGGCACCCTATATCGAAAAGGGGATGATAACCTTTATCAAGGATAACTTCCGTCATTTGCAGGCACGTTTGCAGGAGGCTGGTGTCCAGGAAATTGATGGAATTTGTTATGACTTGGGAGTGTCCAGTCCTCAACTAGATCAGCGTGAACGTGGCTTTTCTTATAAAAAGGATGCGCCACTGGATATGCGGATGAATCAGGAAGCTAGTCTGACGGCCTATGAGGTGGTCAATCATTATGACTATCATGACTTGGTTCGGATCTTTTTCAAATATGGCGAGGATAAGTTTTCTAAACAGATTGCCCGAAAGATTGAGCAAGCGCGTGAGGTGAAACCAATTGAGACAACGACGGAGTTGGCAGAGATTATCAAGTCGGCTAAGCCTGCCAAGGAGCTCAAGAAAAAGGGACACCCTGCCAAGCAGATTTCAGGCTATCCGAATCGAAGTCAATGATGAGCTGGGCGCTGCAGATGAATCTATCCAGCAGGCCATGGACATGCTGGCTTTGGATGGTAGAATCTCGGTCATTACCTTCCATTCTCTGGAAGACCGCTTGACCAAGCAATTATTCAAAGAAGCTTCAACAGTGGAAGTTCCCAAAGGCTTGCCCTTCATTCCAGATGATCTTAAGCCTAAGATGGAATTGGTATCCCGCAAGCCAATCTTGCCAAGTGCTGAAGAGCTAGAAGCCAACAATCGTTCGCATTCAGCCAAGTTGCGCGTGGCTAGAAAAATTCACAAGTAAGAGGAAAAACATGGCAGAAAGAATCGAAAAAACAAGCCAGTTATTGCAAACGAAGTTTAAAGGTTTTTCACGTGTGGAAAAGGCCTTCTATGTTTCGATTGCTGCAACAATGATTATCCTGGCAATTAGCGTTGTGTTTATGCAGACCAAGCTATTACAAGTTCAGAATGAATTGACCAAGGTCAATGCTCAAATCGAAGAAAAGAAAACCGAGCTAGATGATGCCAAGCAAGAGGTCAATGAATTGATTCGTTCAGAACGTTTGAAAGAAATTGCAAACTCCAAGGATTTGCAGCTGAATAACGAAAATATCCGAGCAGCGGAGTAAGAAATGAAACAGTGGAAAGAAAAAATCATCCGTTATGCCGTTCGTAACCGTAAATCTCCAGAAGAAAATCGTCGAAGAGTAGGGAAAAGCCTGAGTTTATTGGCTGTCATACTCTTCGCTGTCTTTTTGGTCAACTTTGCGGTCATTATCGGAACGGGTAAAAAATTTGGTAAGGACTTGGTTCAAGAAGCAAACAAGGTCCATCAAACAACCAAGACGATTCCTGCAAAACGGGGAACCATCTACGATCGTAATGGAACACCTATTGCTGAGGATGCGACTTCGTATAATATCTATGCCGTTATTGACAAGACCTACAAGTCAGCAACAGGCAAAATTCTCTATGTAGAGGACTCTCAATTTAATAAGGTGGCTGAAATTTTCCATAAGTATCTGGATATGGAGGAGTCCTATGTCAAAGAACAGCTTTCTCAGCCAGATCTGAAACAGGTATCTTTTGGTACCAAGGGAAATGGGATCACCTATGCCAATATGATGGCTATTAAAAATGACCTCAAAACTGCTGGTGTCGAGGGAGTTGACTTTACAACAAGCCCTAACCGTAGTTATCCCAATGGACAGTTTGCTTCTTCCTTTATCGGTTTAGCGCAACTTCATGAAAATGAGGATGGTACCAAGAGCTTGATTGGAACATCTGGTTTGGAGAGTTCTTTAAATAGCATTCTGGCGGGTACAGATGGGATTATCACCTATGAGAAGGATCGTCTGGGAAACATCGTTCCGGGTACCGATCAAGCTTCTCAACAAACGGTAGATGGAAAGGATGTGTACACAACCCTTTCTAGTCCTTTGCAATCTTTTATGGAGACCCAGATGGATGCCTTCCAGGAAAAGGTAAAAGGCAAGTATATGACGGCTACCTTGGTCAGCGCTAAAACAGGGGAAATCCTGGCTACGACCCAACGGCCGACCTTTAATGCAGATACCAAGGATGGCATCACAAAAGACTTTGTCTGGCGTGATATCCTCTATCAAAGTAACTATGAGCCAGGGTCAACCATGAAGGTGATGATGTTGGCCTCAGCTATTGATAACAATACCTTCCCTGGTGGGGAATACTTTAACAGTAGTGAATTGAAATAGCTGATGCGACCATTCGAGACTGGGACGTTAATGCAGGATTGACCAGTGGTGGCACCATGACCTTCTCTCAAGGTTTTGCCCACTCAAGTAATGTCGGGATGACCTTGCTTGAGCAAAAGATGGGGGATGCAACCTGGCTGGACTATCTCAATCGCTTTAAATTTGGGGTACCGACCCGTTTTGGTCTGACAGATGAGTACACAGGTCAATTACCTGCTGATAACATTGTCAATATTGCCATGAGCTCATTTGGACAAGGGATCTCTGTCACCCAGACCCAGATGCTTCGTGCCTTTACAGCCATTGCCAATGATGGGGTTATGTTGGAACCGAAATTTATCAGCGCCCTCTATGATCCAAATGACCAGTCTGTTCGTAAGTCTCAAAAGGAAATCGTCGGAAATCCTGTGTCAAAAGCAGCAGCTTCCTCTACTCGGGATCACATGGTCATGGTCGGAACAGATCCTGTCTACGGTACCATGTACAACCACAGTACAGGAAAACCAAATGTCAATGTTCCGGGACAGAATGTTGCCCTGAAATCAGGGACTGCTCAGATTGCCGATGAGAAGAATGGGGGTTACCTGACAGGTGAAACCAACTATATCTTTTCTGTTGTGTCGATGCATCCTGCAGAAAATCCTGATTTTATCCTTTATGTGACGGTGCAACAGCCAGAGCATTATTCAGGCGTTCAGCTGGGAGAGTTTGCCAACCCAATCCTTGAGAGAGCCTCTGCTATGAAAGAATCCCTCAATCTTCAGTCAACTGCCAAGAGTTTGGATCAGGTTAGCAAGACGACAAGCTATGCTATGCCAGCTACCAAGGACTTTACTCCAGGTGACCTAGCAGAGGAATTGCGTCGCAACCTTGTCCAACCAATCGTTATTGGAACAGGAACCAAGATCAAGGAACTCTCGGTTTCTGAAGGAGATAATTTGGAAGCCAATCAGCAAATCTTGATCCTGTCAGATAAGGTCGAAGAAATGCCTGATATGTACGGCTGGACAGATGAAAATGTCCAAACATTTGCCAAATGGCTGAATATAGAAGTTGAGTGGGAAGGTAGTGGCAAAACGGTCAAGAAACAAAGTGTCCGTGCCAATACAGCCCTCAAAGATATTAAAAAAATGAAAATAACTTTAGGAGATTAAGATGATTAGTTCCATTAGTGCTGGAGTTCTAGCCTTTCTATTGACCTTGATAGGTATTCCAGCCTTTATCCGATTTTATCGAAAAGCGCAGATTACAGGTCAGCAGATGCACGAGGATGTCAAGCAACACCAAGCTAAAGCTGGGACTCCAACCATGGGAGGTCTTGTCTTCCTTATCGTTGCAGTAGTTGTGAGTTTTCTGGTTGCTCTCTTTACCCAACAATTGACCAACAATGTTGGCATGATTTTGTTTATCTTGGTTTTGTATGGTTTGGTAGGCTTTTTGGATGATTTCCTCAAGGTCTTTCGTAAGATCAACGAAGGTTTGAATCCTAAGCAAAAGCTTGCTCTCCAGCTCCTTGGAGGAGTGATCTTCTACCTCTTTTATGAGCGTGGTGGCGATATGCTTTCAGTTTTTGGCTACCAAGTTCATTTGGGAATTTTCTATATTTTCTTTGCCCTTTTCTGGCTGGTAGGCTTTTCAAATGCGGTGAATCTGACTGATGGGATTGACGGCTTAGCGAGTATTTCCGTGGTGATTAGCTTATCGGCCTACGGTGTGATTGCTTATATGCAAAATCAACTGGATATCCTTCTTGTGATTCTTGCCATGATTGGTGGTTTGCTAGGTTTCTTCGTCTTTAACCACAAGCCTGCCAAGGTCTTCATGGGGGACGTTGGGAGTTTGGCTTTAGGGGGGATGTTGGCAGCAATCTCTATGGCCCTCCACCAAGAATGGACCCTTTTACTGATTGGGATTATATATGTCTTTGAGACAAGCTCTGTTATGATGCAGGTTACCTACTTCAAACTTAGTGGTGGAAAGCGTATTTCCGTATGACACCTGTGCATCACCATTTTGAGCTTGGAGGATTCTCAGGCAAGGGCAATCCTTGGAGTGAGTGGAAGGTTGACTTCTTCTTTTGGGGAGTTGGGCTTCTAGCAAGTCTCTTGACCTTAGTCTTTTTATACCTACTGTAAAACTAAGTTTTGATGACAAAATAAAACAGGATGAAGGTGATCTTCATCCTGTTTTTGTGTGTTTAAAGGTTAGTTGGAGTCATCCTTTCTTCCTTTTAACATAAAAGTGGCTGTTAGGGCTAGGCTAAGGCCTGCTAAGAAGAGGAGTGGGTTAGATGCTTCTCCTGTTGCTGGAAGTTGTTCTTTAGGAGAATGATTTCCAGCTTTAGCAAGACTCGGACTAGCTGAAAGTTGTTCAGTCTCGTGTGCCAAGGTTTCTGCATCTGAAGCACTTGGCTTTTCCTCAGTGTTAGAGCTTGTTCCAGTAGCTTGATAGACGACAGCATAGGTACTGAAATGATTAGTGATGAATTCTACCTTTCCGTCTTGAACGGTGAAATCAAGGGCTTGCAACTCCTTGGTCGGAGTGATGTAGTAGATGTTTTCTACGCTAGCTGAAATAGGCAAGCGAACCAAGACAGAGCCTTTTGGCTGCAAGCTATGATCGGTTGGATTTTTAAGCTGTAGGTCGTAAGCATCATAGGTCTTGCCAAAGAGTTCTTGAGCTAGGACACGTCGGCTAGAAACGTGAGAAATTCCTTCTAAGTCGCTGGCTCCACCGATGATTTCTATTCCAGTTTCCTTATCTTTTAAGACTCGAACTGGATAATCAGGAAGGCTAAGGCTTGGAGCAGCCTGATCCCCACTAGTTCCGATAGGTTTGGTGTATTCAGGTTTTTCAACAGTAGGTGCTTCCTCTTGACCTGCTGTTCCGATCGGTTCGGTGTATTCAGGCTTTTCTACAGTAGGAGACTCTTCTTGCCCCGCCGTTCCGATAGGTTCGGTGTATTCAGGCATTTCTACAGTGGGTGGCACTTCTTGCCCTGCAGTCCTGATAGGTTTAGTGTATTCAGGAATTGTCACTGTAGGTGGTTCCTCTTGCCCTGCCGTTCCGATAGGATCGGTGTATTCCGGAATTTCAACAGTAGGAGCTGGTTCGTCCCCCTTTCTTGTAGTTGGCTGACTCTCGTCAACCTTTTTCTCATCCTTTTTAGTAAAGACGGCTACGATAGGGCTGCTTGTGGTATTTCCTTGAATGGTATAAGCTTCAATGGCATTTCCAGCTTTGCGATCGGTTTCTTCAGGGATTGGGATTTGAACTTGATTGTCTTGGATTGATAGGATAGTCTGATCTCCACTTGTAACTAGATGTGTTTCATCCACCTTACGCAAAACTAGAGGATTTTTGACACCTGGGAAGGTCACTGCGATGGCTTCCCAATCTCCAGCTGGTAGGCTTAAGGAAATGGTTTTGTCATTTTCCTTAAGAGGCGCAATGCTCGGGCTATCTATACCAACAGCAGGGGCTTTGATGATATCAAAGGAGTCTAGAGAGATTTTCTTGCGACCTTCTGGCGAATCTGGGTCAACTTGTAGTGTCAGGGTGTGCGGACCGTCAGTAAGGTTTGTAAATTCACCAATAAAAGCTCTCTTTTCAGTTGCACCTGAAGTGTAGAAGTCTAGACTTGGCATTTCTTTGCCATCTAGTGTAACACGTGCTCGTCCAAGAGCGAGGCTCTTTAAGCCAAAGATACGAATACCCGTCCCTGTAAAGGAAATAGTTGCCTGAGCTTCTGAAGCTGCACTAGAGTCGCTGTTGTTAATATCAGCGTATTTTTCCGTACCTCCGTAGAGTTCAGGGTCAGACCAGTCCTTAAACTGGGCACCATACTGGATGCGCGAATCGCGATCATCTATTTTTTCAATCGTATTGCCTGTTCCTGCTAGGATCTTGAAGTAGTCTAATGAAATTTTCGAGCGCTCACTACCACGTCCTTTGTGCTCACGTTTAACACTAAGAGTCAATGTGTGAGGTCCGTCAGATAGTCCTGCGAAGCGACCAATGAGACTACCTTTTTCAGTTGCTCCAGCAGTATGGAAGTCAAGCTCCCCGACTTCTTTGCCATCAATTTTAGCAGTGGCAAGACCTAGTTCAGACGATTTCAGTCCATAGATTTCGATACCAACGCCAGTGAAAGGAATGGTAGCAGTGAGATCTTCGTCTGTGTAGTCTCCTTTTGAAAGGTCAGCAAATTTCTCTGTTCCTCCAAATAATTCTGAGTCTGCCCAGTTTCCAAAGGCAGCTCCGTACTGGATGCGGCTATCTCGGTCGTCCATCAACTCGCTATAGGTTTCGACAGTGGCCTGTTCAGAAACTTGTGTGGAAACTTCGCCCAGCATAGCCTTGACAGTATAAGTATAGGCGAGTTGAGGATTTAGTGATCGGTCAATAAAGTGGGTTTGATTGGTTACAAATTCTCTGCTTGCAGAGGTTTGACCAGACGCGTCTTTCACTTGTCTTTGGATGACATAGTGGGTAGCGCCTTCTACTTGGTTAAAGGTGAGTTCGGCAGTGACTCCATTTTGTCGAACGGCTGTCAGACTGGTTACACGACCAGGGAAGTGTTCAAAGGTAATGACGTCACCTTTTTGTGTTGCTAGTTGGATGCGATTGTTTTTGAGAATCGTTGCCTTGACTGGTTTGCCATTTACCTTGATTTGGCTAGCTTCGATATTTGGATAATCTACAACCAGGTCTCCACCGACATTTGAAAGGAAGGACAAGCTTTGCAGGTTTTTATCTTTCCACTTCATGCTGACTTCAAAGTTTCCACGGGCAACCAAGCCAGAAACCTGACCGTCCTTCCAGGCATCTGGAAGGGCTGGCAATGGTGCAATATAGCCTGTATGAGATTGGAGGAGCATTTCTGCCATCCCACTGGTTGCCCCAAAGTTTCCGTCGATTTGGAAAGGCGCGTGGGTATCCCAAAGATTTTCTAGGGTTGAATACTTGAGTTGTTCAGCGAGCAAGCGATGGGCACGGTTACCGTCCAGCAGACGAGCCCAGAGATTGATTTTATTGGCCTTAGACCAACCTGTACCACCATCTCCACGGTGGTTGAGGGTAGCACGCGCAGCCTCTAAGTATTCAGCCTGGTCCTTGCTAAAGAGCGTACCTGGGAAAAGACCAACTAGATGGGAAACGTGGCGGTGGTGATTTTCAATCCCTTCATTGGTGAATTGGGGACTGTCCTCTTCGTACCATTCCTTGATGCGTCCTTCATTGTTGATGTGAAGGGGTTTTAGTTTGTCAAATTTAGCCTTGACCTCTGTGACTAAGTCTTGGTCGACATTCAGATGGTTGGCGACTTCCATGTAGTCGTGGAATAGCTGCCAGACTAGCGATTGGTCAAAGGTATTTCCGATGGTAATGGTCCCGTGTTCTGGTGAGTAGGATGGAGAAGACACCCAACGGTCGCTGGCCTTGTCATAGTGCAAGAAGGAATTCCAGAACTTAGCTGTTTCCTTGAGCATAGGATAAATCTTTTCTTTGAGATAAGTCTCGTCCTTGGTGAACTTGTAGTAATCATAGACGTTTTGCATCATCCAAGCGTTAGCAGCTGGAGACCAACCCCAGTAGTAATTCCAGCCTGGAGTAGTCCAGCCAAATGGTGTCGCCTGAGTGTGGACCAGCCAACCATTTTCTTGTCCGTCTTTGGATTCGATACCAGCGTATTCCTTGGCGGCGATACGACCATAGTAGCGCATGTCGTCAATGTAATTGATCATTGGCTTGGCTGTTTCAGCAAGGTTGCTCATGTAAGCTGGCCAATAGTTCATTTGCAAATTGACATTTAGGTGGTAGTCAGCATTCCAAGGTGGATTGTCTACAGCATTCCAGACTCCTTGTAGGTTGGCAGGAAGGGCATCTGTTCGATTACGAGAAGAACTGATGAGTAAATAACGTCCGTATTGGAAGAAGAGTTCTTCCAATTTGCCCTTTTTCTGGGTTATAGCCTTGAAGGGCCTCTTTAGTCGTTTGAGCAGTCTTGTTTCCGCCTAGGTTTAGTTTAACGCGGTTAAAGAGACTTTGATAGTCCTTGATATGGGCCTTTTTAAGTGTCTCGTAGTCTTTGGCCTTAGCTGCTTCGACAATCCCTTTAACTGTTTTTTCGAGGTCAATGTCTTTTCGATAGTTGGTTTTTGGATTCTGAGCAAAGTTAGTCTTGGCACTGAGATAGAGGGTTGCATAACTTGCGCCTGTAACGGTCAGAGTTTCGTCCTGAACAGTCACCTTTCCGTCCGTTTTAATTCCTAGATAGGATGCAAATTTGAGGCCGTTATCTTTGACAGTTCCCTTTAGAAGGATTCCGTTTGCATCTGTAGTGACATGACCATTCTTATAGTTGGAATATTCCCAAGAGTAGTTGCCATTAGCAAGCAAGTCTTCCGTCAAGCTGTTCCAAAGGGTAAAGTCAAGTGTCTTGTTTCCTTTTTTGGTCAAGTGGGTCACAGTGACATCATCAGGATAGCTGGAGAAGGTTTCGCGTTTGAAGGTTGTCCCATCTTGAGTGTAAGAAGTTGTCGTAGTGGCTTCTGTGATATCCAGATTACGGTGATAATCAGTTACAGTATCTAGTCCTTTCTTCTGGTTATTAAAGACCATAAAGATATCTCCAAAGGCTAGGTAACGTCCATACTGGGCGTTGTTTGGTCCAACTAGATTTTGTTCAGCCAGCTGTTTTGCTTTTTGGCGGTCTCCAGCTTCAAGGGCTTTACGTATCTCTGCTAAGACCTTGTAGCGATCCTTGTAGTTTCCTCCGTTATAGTCGGTGCTATCAGGTTGTGGTCCTCCTGACCAGAGGGTCTTTTCGTTGTACTGGATTCTCTCTTCGCCAATTAGGCCAAATACCTTGGCTCCCATCTCTCCGTTTCCGACAGGAAGGGCTTGCTTTTCCCATCCGTCATAGGAGGGAGCTGTTGGCTGATCGTAGTTGAGTTGATAGTTTTCTTGCTTTGTCACAGGCTGATCTGCTTTTTCAGGTTCCTTATTTTCTTTAGCTTCTACAATGGCTTCTTCACTAGCTTGACTATTTGTCTTTTGAGTCTCGTTAGCTGGCTTGCTTTCGGAAACTACTGGACTTTCGGCTAGAGACGGATTTGTAGTTTCAGTCGCTTCAGCTGCTTTGGGTTCACTATCAGGCTTAGTGATAGCTTCGACAGAGGTTGGTTCAGTTTGCTTGACCTCAACACTGTCTGCAGCTACAGTGTGGTTGACTAGAAAAACAGCTCCCAGCAAAACAGAAGCAGTCCCAACCGTCAGCTTGCGGATGCTATAGCGACAGGATTTCTCCCAAAAGTGTTTTTTCATAAAACCCTCCTTTGTTTATTCGAAACCGCTTACATTTTATAAAGCAGTTTCGTTTAAATTGTTTCTATTTATCTCCTCACCTCCCATTCTAATGGTCGTTTAGCATTTGTCAAGAGCTTTTTAGCAAGATACATATTTGCTGTTGTTTTTTCTTAAAAAAGTAGAAGAAAGAGAGGAAAGGGTGGAATTATTCGTAATTTCATAGTTCAATCTGATTGTTAGACTAGCTTAGAATTGGCTTAACCCCCTTTTGAAAGCGTAAAACAAACTAGTCAGGAAAGTCACTTTGTGGTATAATATAGAAGACTCAAAAAGAAACAGGAGAAAAAGAATGGATTTACTTTTAGCAATTATCTTGATTGTGCTAGCTTTTCTAGGAGGAGCTCTTGGAGGGATGTACTTGGTTCGTAAGCAAATCGAAAAAGAATTTGCGGACAACCCACGTTTGAACGCTGAGGCAGTTCGTGCTCTCTTGAGCGCAAATGGTCAAAAGCCAAGCGAAGCAAAGGTACAACAAGTTTACCACCAAATCATCCGCCAACAAAAAGCAGCCCTTGCTAACAATAAAAAGAAATAAATAGGAAAAGTCTGGGATGAAAGTTCCAGACTTCTCACTATGTTCAATAGTTCTCAAGGATAAGACTTTTTCCTTGCATTCTATTGATATTTGATTATGATTAAAAGAGAGGCAGTTGCCATTCTATCAAGCTGTCTATCCGTTTATTTAGGACGAGTAATTATGATGAACTATCAATCAGAAAAAAGACTAGAAAGAAGACTGTATGGATAATCGACCAATTGGTTTTTTGGATTCGGGTGTCGGGGGCTTGACTGTTGTACGTGAGCTCATGCGCCAGCTTCCCCATGAAGAAATCGTCTATATTGGAGATTCGGCACGGGCGCCCTATGGTCCCCGTCCTGCTGAGCAAATCCGTGAATATACTTGGCAGTTGGTCAACTTTCTCTTGACCAAGGATGTCAAAATGATTGTCATTGCTTGTAACACTGCGACTGCGGTCGTCTGGGAAGAAATCAAGGCCCAACTAGATATTCCTGTCCTAGGCGTGATTTTGCCAGGAGCTTCGGCAGCTATCAAGTCCAGTCAAGGTGGGAAAATCGGGGTCATTGGAACCCCTATGACGGTCCAATCAGACATCTATCGTCAAAAAATCCATGATTTGGATCCAGACTTACAGGTGGAAAGTTTGGCCTGTCCCAAGTTTGCCCCCTTGGTGGAGTCTGGTGCCCTGTCAACCAGTGTTACCAAGAAAGTGGTTTATGAAACCCTGCGTCCCTTGGTCGGCAAGGTGGATAGCCTGATTTTGGGTTGTACCCATTACCCACTCCTTCGCCCTATCATCCAAAATGTCATGGGACCAAAGGTTCAGCTCATCGATAGTGGGGCAGAGTGTGTACGGGATATCTCGGTTTTGCTGAACTATTTTGAAATCAACCGTAGCCGAGATGCGGGACCTCTTCAACATCGTTTTTACACAACAGCCAATAGCCAAAGTTTTGCCCAAATTGGAGCAGAATGGCTGGAAAAAGAGATTCATGTGGAGCATGTAACTTTATGACAAACAAAATTTATGAATACAAGGATGACCAGGACTGGTATGTTGGTGTCTGGGATGTCTATGGAGGCATCTATAGCCTTATCAAAGATCCTCTCGAGCTTGATTTTATGGATTTAGCGCGGATTTTTCGTGACGAGGAAAATGGCTTTCCGATTACGATAACGGTGATGCGCTGGTCTTCTAACTTTCGTCTGCTCTCCTTTATCGTTGAGATTTTAAATGCCGAAGCAGGTCGCAATCTAGAAGTCATCCAACGTCAGGGAGCTCTGCTCTTGATTGAAAATGGACAGCTTTTGCATGTCGAATTGCCTAAAGAAGGAGTTGAAGTGGAAACCTTCTTTGAAACTAGCAAGGTCAGAGAAACTCTGCTCATTGCGACTCGTAACGAAGGAAAGACCAAGGAATTCCGAGCTATCTTTGACAAGTTAGGCTACGATGTGGAAAATCTCAATGACTATCCAGATCTGCCTGAAATAGCTGAAACTGGCATGACCTTTGAAGAAAATGCTCGACTTAAAGCAGAAACTATTTCCCAATTAACAGGCAAGATGGTTTTGGCAGATGATTCTGGTCTCAAAGTTGATGTCCTCGGTGGTTTGCCAGGAGTCTGGTCAGCGCGATTCGCTGGTGTAGGAGCAACTGACCGTGAAAACAATGCCAAGCTCTTGCACGAATTGGCCATGGTCTTTGAACTCAAGGACCGCTCAGCTCAATTCCACACAACCCTAGTCGTAGCTAGTCCAAATAAGGAAAGTTTGGTGGTTGAAGCTGACTGGCCAGGTTATATCAACTTTGAACCCAAGGGTGAAAATGGCTTTGGTTATGATCCGCTCTTCCTTGTGGGAGAGACAGGTAAGTCAGCAGCTGAATTAACCCTTGAAGAAAAAAATAGCCAATCCCACCGTGCCTTAGCCGTTAAGAAACTTTTGGAGGTATTTCCATCATGGCAAAGCAAACCATCATTGTAATGAGTGACTCCCACGGAGATAGCTTGATTGTGGAAGAAATTCGTGATCGCTATCTGGGGAAAGTTGATGCCATTTTTCACGATGGTGACTCAGAACTCCGTCCAGACTCTCCGCTCTGGGAAGGCATCCATGTCGTCAAAGGAAATATGGACTTTTATGCTGGCTACCCAGAACGTTTGGTGACTCAACTTGGTCCAACCAAGATCATCCAGACGCATGGACACTTGTTTGACATCAATTTCAACTTTCAAAAGTTGGACTACTGGGCTCAGGAAGAAGATGCCGATATCTGTCTCTATGGTCACTTGCATGTACCAAATGCTTGGATGGAAGGAAAGACTCTTTTTCTAAATCCAGGCTCCATCAGCCAACCACGAGGAACTATTAGAGAATGCCTCTATGCCCGTGTGGAGATTGATGACAGCTATTTTAAAGTAGACTTTTTGACACGTGATCATGAGGTTTATCCAGGTCTGTCCAAGGAGTTTGCTCGATGATTGCCAAGGAATTTGAAGCATTTTTATTGGAGCAGGAAGAGACTTTTCTTACCCCTGCTGAGAATCTAGCGGCCTTGATTGATACCCATAACGCTGACCATGCGATTTTAGTGTTGAGCCAAATCACTTATACCCGTATCCCAGTTGTGACCTTTGATAAACGCTTTGTTGGAACCATTGGGCTGAGAGACATTTTGGCTTATCAAATGGAGCAAGGTTTGACGGATGAGCAGATGGCAACGACAGACATCGTCAATATGACCAAGACAGATGTGGCAGTCGTCGCTCCAGACTATAACATCACAGAGGTCCTCCATAAACTGGTGGATGAACCCTTCTTGCCAGTGGTAGATGATGAAGGGATTTCAAGGAATCATCACGCGCAAGTCCATCCTCAAGGCTGTCAATGCCCTTTTGCATGACTTTAGTAAGGAATATGAGATTCGATGCAAATGAGAGATAGGATTTCAGACTTTTTAGAGGGAAAGCAGGGTTTGTCTGCCAATTCCAAGCAGTCCTATAGATATGATTTGGAGCAATTTTTAGATATTGTAGGTGAGCGGATCTCTGAGACTAGTCTCAAGATTTACCAAGGCCAGCTAGCCAATCTAAAAATCAGCGCCCAGAAGCGAAAACTTTCGGTCTGTAACCAATTTCTCTACTTTCTCTATCAAAAAGGAGAAGTGGACAGCTTTTATCGTTTGGAATTAGCCAAACAAGCTGAAAAGAAGACTGAAAAACCAGAGATTCTAAATTTAGACTCTTTTTGGCAGGAAAGTAATTATCCAGAAGGACGCTTGCTGGCGCTTCTTATCTTGGAAATAGGGCTCTTGCCAAGTGAGATTTTAGCCCTTAAGGTTGCAGATATCAATCTGGATTTTCAGGTGTTGCGAATTAACAAGACTTCCCAACAGAGGATTGTCACCATACCTACGACCTTGATTCCAGAGCTAGAACCCTTAATGGGGCAGACCTATCTCTTTGAAAGGGGAGGGAAAGCCTATTCTCGTCAGTGGGCCTTTCGTCAGCTAGAGTCCTTTGTCAAGGAGAAAGGTTTCCCAGAACTATCAGCCCAAGCCCTACGGGAACAGTTCATTCTAAGACAGATAGAAAACAAGGTCGATTTGTACGAAATTGCAAAAAAATTAGGATTAAAAACAGTCCTGACCTTAGAAAAATATAGATAATGGATATTAAATTAAAAGATTTTGAAGGGCCCCTGGACCTGCTCTTGCACTTGGTTTCTAGGTACCAGATGGATATCTACGATGTGCCTATTACAGAAGTTATCGAACAGTATCTAGCCTATGTCTCAACTCTGCAGGCCATGCGTCTGGAAGTGACGGGCGAGTATATGGTCATGGCTAGTCAGCTGATGCTAATCAAGAGTCGCAAGCTCTTACCAAAGGTAGCAGAAGTGACAGACTTAGAGGATGACCTGGAGCAGGACCTTCTCTCTCAAATCGAAGAATACCGCAAGTTCAAACTCTTGGGTGAGCACTTGGAGGCTAAGCACCAAGATCGGGCCCAGTACTATTCCAAAGCGCCAACAGAGTTGATTTACGAGGATGCGGAGCTTGTACATGACAAGACGACCATTGACCTCTTTTTGGCTTTTTTTCAAATATCCTAGCCAAGAAAAAAAGAGGAATTCGCTCAGAATCACACGACCATTTTGCGGGATGAGTATAAGATTGAGGACATGATGGTCATCGTAAAAGAGTCCTTGACTGGACGAGACCAGTTGCGCTTGCAGGATTTGTTCAAGGAATCCCAGAATGTCCAAGAGGTTATTACCCTCTTTTTGGCAACCCTAGAGTTAATCAAAACCCAGGAATTAATCCTCGTGCAAGAGAAGAGTTTCGGAGATATCTATCTCATGGAAAAGAAGGAAGAAAATCAAGAGGCACAAAGCTAGACTTGATAGAGAGGAAAGATGAGTACTTTAGCAGAAATAGAAGCGCTCTTGTTTGTGGCAGGTGAAGATGGGATTCGGGTTCGTCAGTTGGCTGAACTCCTCTCACTTCCACCGACAGGCATCCAACAGAGTTTAGAAAAATTAGCCCAGAAGTATGAAAAAGACCAAGAGTCGAGCTTGTCCCTGATCGAGACAGGTGGTGCATACAGATTGGTCACCAAACCTCAATTTGCAGCGATTTTGAAGGAATACTCCAAGGCGCCCATCAATCAAAGTTTATCTCGGGCTGCTCTTGAAACCTTGTCCATCATTGCCTACAAGCAGCCGATTACCCGAATTGAGATTGATGCTATTCGTGGGGTTAACTCGAGTGGAGCCTTGGCAAAGTTGCAGGCTTTTGAATTGATAAGAGAAGATGGGAAAAAAGAAGTGTTGGGCCGCCCTAATCTCTATGTGACTACGGATTATTTCCTAGATTACATGGGAATTAACCATTTGGAGGAACTGCCAGTGATTGATGAGCGTGAGATTCAAGCTCAAGAGAGCCAATTATTTGGTGAAAGGATAGAAGAAGATGAGAATCAATAAATATATTGCCCACGCAGGTGTGGCCAGTAGGAGAAAAGCAGAAGAGTTGATCAAGCAAGGCTTGGTAACCGTCAACGGTCAAGTGGTGCGTGAACTCGCAACGACCATCAAGTCTGGTGACAAGGTCGAAGTGGAAGGTCAACCTATCTACAACGAAGAAAAGGTCTACTATCTGCTTAACAAACCACGTGGAGTGATTTCCAGTGTGACAGATGACAAGGGCCGCAAGACTGTTGTGGACCTCTTGCCCAATGTTAAAGAACGCATTTACCCTGTGGGACGTTTGGACTGGGATACATCAGGTGTCTTGATTTTAACCAATGATGGTGATTTTACGGATGAGATGATTCACCCCCGTAATGAGATTGACAAGGTCTATGTTGCGCGTGTTAAAGGTGTGGCCAACAAAGAAAATCTCCGTCCCTTGACCCGCGGTCTTGAGATTGATGGCAAGAAAACCAAGCCAGCTGTTTATGAAATTCTCAAAGTGGATCCAGTTAAAAATCGCTCAGTAGTGCAGTTGACCATCCATGAAGGACGCAACCATCAGGTTAAAAAGATGTTTGAAGCCGTCGGTCTGCAAGTGGATAAGTTGTCTCGGACACGTTTTGGACATCTGGACTTGACTGGTCTTCGTCCAGGAGAATCCCGTCGCCTTAATAAAAAAGAAATCAGCCAACTACACACCATGGCTGTAACCAAGAAATAATGAAACGAATCTTAATAGCGCCAGTACGCTTTTACCAACGTTTTATCTCACCAGCCTTTCCACCCTCTTGTCGCTTTGAGCCGACTTGTTCCAACTACATGATTCAGGCTATTGAAAAACATGGCTTCAAGGGTGTTCTGATGGGCTTGGCTCGAATTTTCCGATGCCATCCTTGGTCGAAAACAGGTAAGGACCCTGTCCCAGACCACTTTTCCCTCAGACGAAATCATAAACAAAAAGAATCAGCCTGATTCTTTTTTGTATACTCTAGAAAGGAAGTTGGAAGATTAAGATTTTCACTATCCTTCTCCTATAAAAAGTGGTAAAATGGAGGACAGAAAGAAGGAACTGATATGACAACATTATTTTCAAAAATCAAAGAAGTAACAGAGCTTGCTGCGATCTCAGGTCATGAAGCGCCTGTCCGGACCTATCTTCGTGAAAAATTGACACCGCATGTGGATGAAGTGGTGACAGATGGCTTGGGTGGTATTTTTGGTATTAAACATTCAGAAGCTGTCGATGCACCGCGTGTTTTGGTCGCTTCTCACATGGACGAAGTTGGTTTTATGGTCAGTGAGATTAAGCCAGACGGAACCTTCCGTGTGGTTGAAATCGGTGGCTGGAACCCTATGGTGGTCAGTAGCCAACGCTTTAAACTTTTTACTCGTGACGGTCGTGAAATTCCTGTGATTTCAGGCTCTGTTCCGCCACATTTGACACGTGGAACAGGTGGACCAACTATGCCAGCAATTTCAGATATCATTTTTGATGGTGGGTTTGCAGACAAGGCTGAAGCAGAAAGCTTTGGAGTCCGTCCTGGAGACACTATCGTTCCAGATAGTAGTGCAATCCTAACAGCCAATGAAAAAAATATCATCTCCAAAGCTTGGGACAATCGCTACGGTGTTCTCATGGTGAGCGAGTTAGCTGAAGCTTTATCAGGTCAAAAACTCGGGAATGAACTCTATCTTGGTGCCAACGTCCAAGAAGAGGTTGGTCTTCGTGGCGCTCATACTTCTACAACTAAGTTTGACCCAGAAGTCTTCCTAGCCGTTGACTGTTCACCTGCTGGCGATGTCTACGGTGGCCAAGGCAAGATTGGGGATGGCACCTTGATTCGCTTCTACGATCCAGGTCACTTGCTTCTCCCGGGTATGAAGGATTTCCTTTTGACAACGGCTGAAGAAGCTGGAATCAAGTACCAATACTACTGTGGAAAAGGCGGAACGGACGCTGGAGCAGCTCATCTGAAAAATGGTGGTGTCCCATCTACAACTATCGGTGTCTGCGCTCGTTATATCCATTCTCACCAAACCCTCTACGCTATGGATGACTTCCTAGAAGCTCAAGCTTTCTTGCAAGTCTTGGTGAAAAAATTGGATCGTTCAACGGTTGATTTGATTAAAAATTATTAAACATAAGGGAGGTTGCTCGGGATGGCAGAACCAAACCTAGAAAGTCTTATAAAAGATCTCTACAACCATGCCCGTCAGGGCTTGAGTGACGATTTAGTCGCTGCTCTCCTAGAGACTGCTAAGAAACTGCCTACTACAAATGAGCAGTTACTAGCAGTCCGTCTCTCAGGACTGGTCACCCGTGAATTGCTCACCAATCCCAAACACCCAGCACCTGAATTGATAAACTTGGCGCGCTTTATCAAAAGAGAAGAAGCCAAGTACAGAGGCACTGCAGTTTCTGCTATTATGTTTGGTGAACTTTTTAAAATGCTTTGATTCCACTGTGAATCAAAGCATTTTTTTACGTTAGAAAAAATATTCTTGATTAAGAGACGAAAAAAACCACCTAAGTCAAGGTGGCTTCTTACCAATTAAATTTGTTCAGCGATGACCTTTTCAGCAAGGTTCATGGCGTGGTCAGATACACGAGTGTAATGGGAAATAATGTCGATAAAGTTGACCCCGGCTTGTGTTGAACATTCACCTTTGTTAAGGCGTTTGATATGGGTCTTTCTGAGAATGCGTTCCAAATTGTTAATTTCTTTATGGCGTTCAATCAGACTTTGAGCTTTTTCAATATCATTGTCTTCCACACTATCAAGGGCATCTTTGATGAACTCAGTGGTAGCGTGATAAATCTCAGCTAGCTCTTTCAAAGCGGCCTCAGAGAACTGAACATTCTTGCGTTGGAGATAGTCTGTTAGGTTGATCAACCCTTCTGCGTGGTCTCCAATCCGTTCCAAATCACGAGACGAGTCGAGGATGTTGGTTAGGACTTCACTTTCCTTTTGACTCAAGGATTCGCTTGAAAGGCTAATTAGGTAACGAGTGAGTTTTTCGTCAATTGTGTTAATAGCTTCTTCAGTCTTGTGGCCTTTCTCCGCTAGTTTTTCATCTAGATTGACGATGTAGTCGTAGGAAAGGTCAAAAGCTTTGGCTGCATAGTTTCCCAAGTGCAAAAGTTCTTTTTTGGCATTTCCTAGAGCGATAGAAGGAGCCTGTTTGATGAGTTGTTCATCCAAGTAGAGAGCCTCGTATTTAACAACTTCATCTTCACCAGGAATGAGCTTGGTCACAAGGTAAGCCAAGGTGCCGATGAATGGGAACTGGATAATGGTATTCGTGATATTAAAGGTTCCGTGGGCAAAGGCAATGGTCATTTCTGGCGCTAGATTGAGAGTAGATTCAAACCATTGAATCAAGCCAGTGAAAGGAACAAGGAAGACAATACAGATAACCGTACCAATCACGTTAAAGGCGACGTGGGCACCGGCAACACGTTTAGCAGCGATATTGGCTCCAAGAGAAGCAATGATAGCTGTAATGGTTGTTCCGATATTATCACCAAACAAGACCGGTAGGGCACCTTGTAGGTCAATCAGACCACTTGCATACAGGTTCTGTAAGATACCGATAGTTGCGGATGAAGCCTGAATGAGTAGTGTCAGTCCGGTTCCGACAAAGACACCAAGAATAGGACTCTTACTTAGTTCAACCATGTAGTCTCTAAAGACTTGTAGGTCTTTTAGCGGCTCCATTGCACCGCTCATAAGATTGAGAGCGAAGAAGATACCTCCTACACCAAAGATAATCCGTCCGATGTTATTGATGGAGCGATTCTTGGTGAAGAAGAGACAAACTGCTCCGATAAAGAGCATAGGTAAGGCGTAATCTCCTAGCTTAAAACCGATGATAAAGGATGTAACGGTGGTTCCAATATTGGCACCCATGACAATACCGATAGCCTGACGCAAGGTCAAAAGTCCTGCACTGACAAGTCCTACTGTAATGACTGTAACACCAGAACTTGATTGAATCAGCGCCGTCATACCGATACCAACCAGCACACCGAAGAAGGGATTGCTGGTGTATTTGTCAATGTAAAAACGAAGGCGATCTCCAGCAGCTTGTTGCAAACCGTCTCCCATGGTCTTGATACTATATAAAAATAGTCCCAGACCACCTAAAAAGTGAAATAAAATTTCCTGCCAATTAATGGACATTTCTTTTTCCTCCGAAAAATAATCGCGGAATTTCTCCTATTCTATTTTAAAGGATAAAAGTAAATCTCACAAGTGTTTAGCTGAAATTTTCATAAGAAACAAGAACTTTCTTTTAAAATGAGAGATAGATTCCCTTTAAGTATAGATGATTTATAGGATTGTGTCCAAATTTTACTGATTATTATCCTAGTTATAGTTTTTGTGTCAAATAGATTGACATCGCTTTCATATAAGATAAAATGAAGATGATTCTGTTCGGGTGGTGTCCACTATGAACAGTTACTTTTTATCAAAAAGTAAAGCGCTTACTTTATATTTTATTAGGAGGATAAGATGAAGAATCTATTTTTTGAAAAACGTTGCCGTTACAGTATTCGTAAGCTGTCAATCGGGGCTTGTTCCTTGATGATTGGTTCAGCTCTATTTGCGAGCCCAGCTCTTGCCGAACAGGTCGCTGCCCCTGAAACAGCTGCTAGTACGAGCACTCAAGCGACAAGTGCCAGTGAAATGACTAATCCAGAAACCGCAGCCCTCGAAAAGCAATTAGAGGAAACTGAAAACAAAGTAGCTGAGCAACCCATTTCAGAAAACACTCCAGCAATAGCTGATTTGCTCAATGAAAAAGAAGAAGCAAAGCCAGCTCCGAAAGATAAAACTGAAAAACCTGTTCAACCAACTGACAAAGAAGGAGTCAAGCCTGAGGAAACTCCTCAAGTGGCTGACAATAAAGCCGACAAACCAAGTCTAGCAGACGTTCCTAAAAATGAAGAGAAGAGTCTCCGACCAAAAGAAATCAAGTTTGATACTTGGGAAGATTTATTAAAATGGGAACCGGGTGCGCGTGAGGATGATCCCATTAACCGTTCATCAGTTGAACTCGCCAAGCGCCATAGAGGCCAGTTGGTTAACGAAAGCAAGCAGAAGAGCCAAGGTTCAGGCGCTAGCAAACACCAACTCAAAGGCCAAAGACCACGCTTCTGTTGGTGGAGAAGAATTCAAGGCCTATGCTTTTGACTACTGGCAATACTTGGATTCAATGGTCTTCTGGGAAGGTCTAGTTCCAACTCCAGATGTCATTGATGCCGGTCACCGCAACGGAGTTCCCGTTTATGGAACACTCTTTTTCAATTGGTCAAACAGTATTGCTGACCAAGAGAAATTTGCCGCTGCCTTGAAACAAGATGAGGATGGCACATTCCCAATTGCACGCAAACTCGTTGATCTCGCTAAGTACTATGGCTTTGATGGCTATTTCATCAATCAGGAAACAACGGGGGAATTGGTAGCACCTCTTGGTGAAAAAATGCGCCAATTCATGCTCTATACAAAAGAATACGCAGCCAAAGTCAACCACCCGATCAAGTATGCTTGGTACGATGCCATGACCTACAAATACGGTCGTTACCACGAAGATGGTCTAGGTGATTACAACTACCAGTTCATGCAAAAAGAAGGTGACAAAGTCCCTGCAGATCAATTCTTTGCCAATTTCAACTGGAACAAGGAAAAGAATGACCACTCCGTAGAGATGGCCAAATGGCTAGAGCGTAGTCAATATGATGTCTTTGCAGGCTTGGAATTGCAACAAGGTGGTTCTTATAAGACCAAAGTCAAATGGGATGCCCTCTTAGATGAAAAGGGTAAGTTGCGTTTGTCGTTAGGACTTTTTGCACCAGATACGATTACCAGTCTAGGAAAAACAGGCGAAGACTACCACAAGAACGAAGACATCTTCTTTACAGGTTACCAAGGTGATCCAACGGCTCAAAAACCAGCAGATAAAGAGTGGTATGGAATTGCCAATTTAATTGCTGACCGTACACCAGCAGTAGGACGTACCTTCACCACCTCTTTTAATACAGGTCATGGTAGAAAATGGTTTGTTGACGGTAAAGTTTCTAAGGATTCTGAGTGGAACTACCGTTCTGTTTCAGGTGTTTTGCCAACATGGCGCTGGTGGCAGACTTCGACAGGTGAAAAACTTCGTGCAGAATATGATTTTACAGATGCCTATAATGGTGGGAACTCTCTTAAATTCTCAGGTGATGTAGTTGGTAAGACGGACCAGGATGTGAATTTGTATTCTACCAAACTAGAAGTAACAGAGAAAACCAAACTTCGTGTTGCCCACAAGGGAGGAAAAGGCTCTAAAGTTTATATGGCCTTCTCTACGACTCCAGACTACAAATTTGAGGATGCAGCTGCATGGAAAGAACTGACTCTCTCTGATGACTGGAAGAATGAAGAATTTGACCTCAGCTCACTAGCAGGTAAAACCATCTATGCAGTCAAACTCTTCTTCGAGCATGAAGGAGCTGTAAAAGATTATCAGTTTAACCTAGGACAATTAACAATTTCAGACAGTCACCAAGCACCGCAAGCGCCTACAGGTCTCTCTGTGGTGAAGCAATCTCTTAAGAATGCCCAAGAAGCTGAAGCAGTGGTTCAATTTTCGGGTAACCAAGATGCAGATTTCTATGAAGTCTACGAAAAAGATGGAGATAACTGGCGTTTGTTGACAGGATCATCTGCTTCAACCATCTACTTGCCAAAAGTTAGCCGTTCTGCTAATGCGACTGGTACGACTCAAGAATTGAAGGTCGTTGCAGTTGGTAAAAATGGCCTTCGTTCCGAAGCTGCGACGGCATCCTTTAACTGGGGGATGACAGTTCAGGATACGACTCTTCCAAGACCTTTAGCTGAAAATATCGTTCCAGGTGCAAAGGTTATTGGTAGCACTTTCCCAAATACTGAAGGTGGAGAAGGTATTGAAGGTATGTTGAACGGTACGATTACAAGTCTGTCAGACAAGTGGTCTTCAGGACAATTGAGCGGTAGTGTGGATATTCGCTTGACCAAGCCACGTACCGTTGTTAGATGGGTCATGGATCATGCGGGAGCTGGTGGAGAATCCGTAAACGACGGTTTGATGAACACCAAGGACTTTGATCTTTACTACAAGGATACAGATGGCGAGTGGAAACTAGCTAAGGAAGTCCGTGGCAATAAAGCGCACGTGACGGATATCACTCTTGATAAACCAATCACCGCCCAAGACTGGCGTTTGCATGTCATTACATCTGATAACGGAACACCTTGGAAAGCCATTCGTATCTACAACTGGAAGATGTACGAAACCTTGGACACAGAAAGTCAAAATATTCCAATGGCTAAGGTAGCTGCTCGTTCACTTGGAAACCATCAAGTTCAACTAGGCTTCTCTGATGTTCCAGCAGGTGCAACCGTCACCGTTTACGACAAGGCGGATTCACAAACACCAATTGCAACCTTGAAGTCTGAAACTGGAGGCGACTTGGCAACAGCACCATTGGGCTTTGACAAGCAACCAACTCTCCTCTACTATCGTACCCAACTACCTGGCAAAGAAATCAGTAACACCTTGGCAGTAGCAATTCCGCAGGATGAGAGAAAAATTGCTGCAGTTAGCCTTGAAAAAGGACCTAAGAAGACAGTTTACAAAGAGGGAGAAAAACTGGACCTTAGAGGCGGCACTCTCCGTGTTCAATACGAAGGGGGACAAGCGGATGAGCTGATCAACCTTACTCACTCAGGTGTGACAGTATCTGGCTACAACGCTCATCAAAAAGGAGAACAGAAGCTTACAGTCAGCTACCTTGGACTTTCGGTTACTGGTGACTTAAAAGTACAAGTGACTGGTCAAGATGAAGGAAAACCAAAGGAAGTAGCAGGCTTGTACATTACTCAGAAACCGAAAACAGACTATCTAGTAGGAGATCAACTGGATCTCGCAGAAGGTCGCTTCGGCGTTCTCTATGATGATGAGACAGAAGAGGCTCACAGCTTTACTGATAAAGATGTTGAAATTACAGGCTACGATGCTCAGAAGACTGGACGCCAGACCTTGACCCTTCATTACAAGGGACACACAGCTGAGTTCGATGTCTTGGTTTCTCCAAAAGCAGCTGTCAACGATGAGTACCTAAAACAAGAAATCACTGCTGCCCAAGGCCGTCAGTCAACCCTTGCCTACATCTTCTCAAGCGAGGACAAACAAGCAGCACTAGTAGAGAAGCTCAATGCAGCCAAAGCTGTAGCAGAAAACCATAATGCTAGCCAAGAAGAAGTCAACCAGGCTTTGAATGAGTTGAAACAAGCAGGGACAGACTTGGATGGAAATCAACGTTATCAGACTGCTAGAGAAGAATTGGAAGGTTTGCTCGAATCCCTTCGTGAAAAAGATTCTCAAGCTGAGTTGATTGCCCAAGCAGAAACTTTGTTGGCTTCAGAGATGCCAACTCCACAAGCTTTTGCGGAAATGAAAGAAAAGCTAAATAAGAAACTAGCTCCTGCAGAAGAAAGTCACCATGTTGGAAGTATGGATCCAAATGAAGTGGCTCCAACGGTTGAGGCCCTCCCTGAACTAGTTATTGAAAGTGAAACAACAGCCTTTGAACGTCAGGAGAGACCAAACGCCGAACTTCTCAAAGGCCAACGGCAGCTAGTGCAAGTAGGAGTTGAAGGCCAAGTTCGTCGTTTTGTAGAAGTAGATACCCAAGGCAAACGCACTCTTCGTTCGACTGAGGTAGTCAAGGAATCAATCCCAGAAATCACCGAAGTTGGTACAAAAGTTCTGTCAAGCAACCAACCAGCTGAAGGTGTGAAAGATTTAGTTCTAGCAACTCCGAAACTGGAAGTTGAAGAGGCTACAATGGCCTTCGAACGTCAAGAGCGACCAAATGCAAGCCTTCTGAAAGGTCAACGTCAGCTAGTTCAAGCAGGAGTTGAAGGCCAAGTTCGTCACTTTGTAGAGGTGGATTCTCAAGGCAAACGCACTCTTCTTTCAACTGAAGTTCTCAAGGAAGCTGTCCCAGAAATCACAGAAGTTGGAACAAAAGAAGAGCTAGACTCACAAACAACAGACCAAGCGTCTTTAGCAGCATCGGCAAAAGAAGCAGCATCGGCAAAAGTTGAAAAGGCAACAAATCAACTTCCAGATACTGGTGTAGAAACAGATGCCAGTCTAGTAGCTATGGGACTTCTCGGAGTAATGAGTGGCTATGGCTTGATTGCTAGAAAGAAAAAAGAAGACTAATCGATTTAGAATTCTTGGATTTTCTCATAAAAATAAAAAACAAGGTTTGACTGTAGATTAGTCAGACCTTGTTTTTAGTTTTGAAATTGAAGAGTAAATTTGAAGCTAGATTTTTGTTATTCAATTCCTTGGATAAATTTTTGGAAACGATAGGTGTCAAAATAAATATTGGAAGCAACTAATTTATCAAATTCATCGAATTTCATAAATTCTGCGACATCCAGTTCAAGTTCTTTTCCTTGAGGAGAATGTAGACAGTATCGATTTAAAGCTGAGACTGTTCGACCATCAACAAGTAATTGCTTCACTTCAAGATGCTGGCTCAAAGCATAGAATTGGCCTGCGCCTTGCAAATAAATATCACGTCCTTGTCGAATTTCTATACTATCGCACATGCCATAGTCAAAGTTTTCAGCTACGAAATCTTCCCAGCCTCCCTCATTTACTGCCGTAAAATAGCTTTCTGCAAGTGTTTTTGTATCCATTTGGAACCTCCTGTAAAATAATTGGGCTATGATGAATATCACGAAATATTTTACCCACTTAAGAGTATACAAAAGGAAATATGACTACAGGTTGTCATATTGCTGAAGATTTTTTTTGAGAGTACTGACCAGTAGATTTTGTAAGTGACTTGGAGATACGACCTTTACTTGATAACCAAAACTTAATAGTAAATCAAAAAATGCAGGAGTTAAAGCTCTGAATGCCTGAACTTTTATTATTTCGTCCTCGACTCTGATTTCTTCTTCCGTGAAGTAATCGTAGATTTTTGGAAGTGCAAATCTTGTAAAAACTAGTTTGATTTCTTCTCTTTGCCCCTCCACTTTATGTTTTGGGGGATTTAAAAAAAGCTCTAACTTTTCTTGAGATAAACTTGGATAATCGAATGGTTTATCTTTTATCTCCACTGGTTCTAGTTCTCGAATTCGAGTTAATTTAAAAATACGAAAATCTAATTTCTCTAAGCAGTAACCGATAACATACCAAGCATTCAGTTTATAGATCAATCTGTATGGGATAATTGTTCGCTGACTCTTCTCTTGTTTTTTCGAATAGTAAGAAAAAGAAATCATCTGTTCAGTTTGTATCGCTTCCTCAATTTCTAGTAAATAATTTGTATTAAGAGTCCAGGAACTGAGATCAAAGTAAAAAGGACTGTTTGCTCTTGTAATTTCTTGAGAAGATAGCTTGTGTTCGATACTGTCAAGACTTGAATGACCAACGATTTTACTAACATTTTGGCTCATATTAATGATAAACTGTCTCTCTTCCTCAGTGAAAAAGTTTCTGTCTATCTTATAGTCGCTTGGTATATAGAAACCTCCCTTATCTCCACGTTCCGAATAGATTGGGATCCCCGCTAAACTGAGTGTATCCATGTCCCTATATACAGTTCGAGTAGATATTTCAAACCTCTCTGCAATCTCTTTAGCTGTTATTCTCTTCTTATTTAAAAGAGACAGTAAAATATAGATTAGTCTTTCTAATTTCATGGTAGCAATTCCCCTTCTTTTAATCTCAAATAGCACAAACTGAAGAAACTATTTTAGTTATATTGTATAATAAGAAACCTAGCAATTCAAAAAGAAGGACTGTAGAGTTTAGAATATTAAAGGATTAAAATCTTAGAAAGAGAATAGTATAGAAGTAATTAGGCAAATCAATCAAGAAATTTGCCTAAATTATTCCAACCGAATTATGTAAAGATTGCTCTTTTTCGGACTGCAATCCTAGGTTTTTAGGTTAATAGATAGAAGAATGAACAAGAAAAGTTTAGGGTTTTTCTATCTCTTTTGCGGATTTTGTGATATAATTAACACGTATAAAAAAAGAAGGAGTCATATCTAATGGCAAAATTGACTGTTAAAGACGTTGACTTGAAAGGGAAAAAAGTTCTCGTTCGTGTTGACTTCAACGTACCTGTTAAAGATGGCGTGATTACCAATGACAACCGTATCACTGCAGCTCTTCCAACTATCAAGTACATCCTTGAACAAGGTGGACGTGCAATCCTCTTCTCTCACCTTGGACGTGTAAAAGAAGAAGCAGACAAAGAAGGTAAATCACTTGCTCCTGTAGCTGCTGACTTGGCTGCTAAATTGGGACAAGAAGTTAAATTTATCCCAGGTGTTACACGTGGTGCTGAATTGGAAGCCGCTGTTAACGCTCTTGAAGATGGACAAGTTCTCTTGGTTGAAACACTCGTTTCGAAGATGTTGACGGCAAGAAAGAATCTAAAAACGATCCTGAACTTGGTAAATACTGGGCATCACTTGGAGATGGTATCTTCGTAAACGATGCATTCGGTACAGCTCACCGTGCACACGCATCTAACGTTGGTATCTCAGCAAACGTTGAAAAAGCAGTTGCTGGTTTCCTTCTTGAAAACGAAATTGCCTACATCCAAGAAGCTGTTGAAGCTCCAGAACGTCCATTCGTAGCGATCCTTGGTGGTTCAAAAGTATCTGACAAGATTGGTGTCATCGAAAACTTGCTTGAAAAAGCTGATAAAGTGCTTATCGGTGGTGGGATGACTTACACATTCTACAAAGCTCAAGGTATCGAAATCGGTAACTCACTTGTAGAAGAAGACAAATTGGATGTTGCGAAAGCTCTTCTTGAAAAAGCAAACGGCAAATTGATCTTGCCAGTTGACTCAAAAGAAGCAAACGCATTTGCTGACTACACTGAAGTGAAAGACACTGAAGGTGAAGCAGTAGACCCAGGTTTCCTTGGTTTGGATATCGGTCCTAAATCTATCGCTAAATTTGACGAAGCTTTGACTGGTGCAAAAACAGTTGTATGGAACGGACCTATGGGTGTATTTGAAAACCCTGACTTCCCAAGCTGGTACAATCGGTGTCATGGACGCTATCGTGAAACAACCAGGTGTGAAATCAATCATCGGTGGTGGTGACTCAGCTGCTGCAGCCATCAACCTTGGCCGTGCAGACAAGTTCTCATGGATCTCTACTGGTGGTGGAGCTTCAATGGAGCTTCTTGAAGGTAAAGTTTTGCCAGGATTGGCAGCTTTGACTGAAAAATAAGCTTTCTTAGATGAAATCATAGAAAAGAGGAACTCTGTTTCCTCTTTTTTATAGCCCTAAATTAAAAACGCTTCCTATTGATTTTCACTCATAAAATCAACTAATTTATGTTAAAATGGTAGTAGAAAGTTGAGATTATGAGTTATTTTAAAAAATATAAATTTGATAAGTCACAGTTCAAGCTTGGTATGCGAACCTTCAAAACAGGGATTGCCGTATTTATAGTTCTCTTGATTTTTGGTTTTTTTGGCTGGAAGGGGCTTCAAATCGGAGCATTGACAGCAGTCTTCAGTTTACGAGAGAGCTTTGATAAGAGCGTCCATTTTGGAACTTCGCGTATCTTAGGAAATAGTATTGGCGGTTTTTACGCCCTTGTCTTTTTCCTCTTAAACACTTTATTTCATGAAGCCTTTTGGGTAACCTTACTAGTTGTTCCGATTTGCACCATGTTAACCATTATGACAAACGTTGCCATGAACAACAAGGCAGGAGTTATCGGTGGTGTAGCGGCTATGTTGATTATTACCCTATCAATACCAAGCGGAGAAACATTTTTGTACGTGTTTGCGCGCGTATTTGAAACATTTATGGGAGTTTTTGTCGCAATCCTTGTTAATTATGATATTGAGCAACTGAAACTCTTTTGGGAGAAAAAAAGAAAATAATGTTACATTTTATGACATTATTCGTTGACGTTTGTCTTTTTTTAGACTATAATAGACAGGAAGAAGGAAATTGTAAATGAAGGAAAGAGAATTTCGCCGAAATATGGCTGTTTTTCCTATCGGCAGTGTTATGAAATTGACCGATCTCTCGGCGCGTCAGATTCGTTATTATGAAGATCAAGAGTTGATCAAACCTGATCGAAACGAAGGGAACCGTCGCATGTATTCGTTGAATGACATGGATCGTCTGCTTGAAATCAAAGATTATATCTCTGAAGGTCATAATATTGCTGCGATTAAGAAAAATATGCTGAACGCGAGGCGAAGTCCAAGAAAGCCGTGAGTCAGACGGAAGTGCGTCGTGCACTCCACAATGAACTCCTCCAGCAGGGGCGCTTTGCTTCAGTACGGTCACCCTTTGGTCGCGGTTAGGCAATCGCAAGTAGTCATATATTAAGGAGAAAACCCATGCCAATCACAGCTGCAGATATTCGTCGTGAAGTCAAGGAAAAAAATGTTACCTTTATTCGTCTTATGTTTTCAGATATTCTGGGAACCATGAAAAACGTCGAAATTCCTGCTACAGATGAACAGTTAGATAAGGTCTTGTCAAACAAAGCCATGTTTGATGGCTCTTCTATTGAAGGTTTTGTACGTATCAATGAGTCAGATATGTACTTGTACCCAGACTTGGATACATGGACAGTCTTCCCATGGGGAGATGAAAATGGAAGTGTTGCAGGTTTGATCTGTGATGTCTATACAACAGAAGGCGAACCCTTTGCAGGTGACCCACGTGGTAATCTGAAGCGTGCACTTCGTCATATGGAAGAAGTAGGATTCAAATCCTTCAACCTTGGTCCAGAACCAGAATTCTTCCTCTTTAAGCTGGATGAAAATGGCGATCCAACTCTTGAGGTAAATGACAAGGGTGGCTACTTTGATTTGGCGCCTACTGACCTTGCGGACAATACACGTCGTGAAATCGTTAATGTCTTGACCAAAATGGGATTTGAAGTAGAAGCGAGTCACCACGAGGTTGCGGTTGGACAACATGAAATTGACTTCAAGTATGATGAAGTCCTCCGTGCCTGTGACAAGATTCAAATCTTTAAACTCGTTGTTAAAACCATTGCTCGCAAACATGGCCTTTACGCAACCTTTATGGCGAAACCGAAATTTGGTATTGCTGGCTCAGGTATGCACTGTAATATGTCCTTGTTTGATGCGGAAGGAAACAATGCCTTCTTTGATCCAAATGATTCAAAAGGAATGCAGTTATCTGAAACGGCCTACCATTTCCTTGGTGGTTTGATCAAGCATGCTTACAACTATACTGCTATCATGAACCCAACAGTTAACTCATACAAACGTTTGGTTCCAGGTTATGAAGCGCCTGTTTACATTGCTTGGGCTGGTCGTAACCGTTCGCCACTTGTGCGCGTACCAGCTTCACGTGGTATGGGAACTCGTCTTGAGTTGCGTTCAGTGGACCCGATGGCAAACCCATACATCGCTATGGCAGTTCTATTGGAAGTTGGTTTGCATGGTATTGAAAACAAAATCGAAGCACCAGCTCCTATCGAAGAAAATATCTATATCATGACAGCGGAAGAGCGTAAGGAAGCTGGAATTACTGACCTTCCATCAACGCTTCACAACGCCTTGAAAGCCTTGACTGAGGATGAAGTGGTCAAGGCAGCCCTAGGTGAACACATCTATACGAGCTTCCTTGAAGCCAAACGTATCGAGTGGGCTAGCTATGCGACCTTTGTTTCACAATGGGAAGTTGATAATTACCTTGATCTTTATTAATATAGAAGAAAGATTGCCTGAGTGGACAATCTTTTTTGCTTATTAAACATGTATTAAGAAATTCAAGGTGGGATTTCAATGTTATATACGAGTTAGTCAGGATTTAAAGGGCTCTTTGCTTAATTTGTGATATCACAACTATACTTGATGGCAAGAAATTAATTGAAATTTTACCTATCAAATGGTAGAATGTTTTTGGTTAGAGTCGGTTAGAAAATAGGAAGTTTAAGTTGATGTCCTAATTTTATCTCTAAGCTATTTGACTCTAAAATATGGAATAAGTGAAAAGGATAAAGAATGAAAAAAGACAAGCGTTGGTTTACAGTTCTTATAGTAGGGATTTTGGTTCTCGTGGGCTTTGGTATTTTTTACTATGCCAACCAAGGTAAAATAGGGCGGGGAGATGCAAATCAATCTCAAGCATCGTCCACAAGTAAGCCGGAAAATAGCGCGCTTGAACTAAATGCTCAACAACTACCTGATTTTAAGTTAACATCACCTGATGGGCGAGAACTTTCAATTTCTAGTTTTTCTGACAAACCTCTTCTGATAGTGGAATGGGCTAGTTGGTGTCCTGATTGTCGAAATCAACTACCTATCATCCAAAAAATGTACGAAAAATATGGAAATCAGGTACATTTTGTATTGATAAATTTGATTGAGCCAGACAAGGAAACTACAGAAACTGCTGACCGCTATATTTCTCAAGGTGAGTATACATTCCCTTACTATTACGATATGGATCAGTCTGCTGCGGATGCACTTCAAGTACAAACGATTCCAAGTACGTATGTTGTTGACAAACAAGGTCAAATCAAGAAAGTGCTTGTCGAACATACTTCTGAAGATGCTTTGGAGAAAGAGTTAAAAGAATTATTGCAATAACACTGGTATAGGATTTCAGTTAGGCAAGAAATAGAAAGCATTTCTTGTCTTTTTAAGTCCTCTTTTTTTCTGGCGGTAAGCAATCTTTCAAGCTGGGAAGTGGAGTTGAATGTAGATGAGAAGTGAGATTCTAGGTCTTCAGACTGATTTTTAGCACTCTTGGTAAAAGAGTGCTAATTTTTTGAGTTTTTATCTTGACATTCTCTTCTAAGGGTGTATAATAGAATCATGAGTTAGCACTTGGGTACATAGAGTGCTAATCGATCGGACAGAGAGGAGTGATGAGATGGTTACAGAGCGTCAGCAGGATATTTTAAATCTGATTATTGACATCTTTACCAAAACGCACGAACCTGTCGGATCCAAGGCGCTACAAGAGTCTATCAATTCTAGTAGTGCTACCATTCGTAATGACATGGCAGCTCTAGAGAAGCAGGGTTTGCTTGAGAAGGCTCATACCTCAAGCGGTCGGATGCCAAGTGTCGCGGGATTTCAGTACTATGTGAAACACTCGCTTGCTTTTGACAGACTGGCTGAAAATGAGGTATACGAGATTGTCAAAGCCTTTGATCAGGAATTCTTCAAACTAGAGGATATTCTGCAAGAGGCTGCCAATCTACTGACAGACTTGAGTGCCTGTACGGTAGTGGCACTGGACGTTGAGCCGAGCAGACAACGCTTGACAGCCTTTGATATAGTTGTTTTGGGGCAACATACAGCTTTAGCAGTATTTACCCTAGACGAATCGCGAACGGTTACCAGTCAGTTTCTGATTCCAAGGAACTTCTTGCAGGAAGATTTGCTGAAACTGAAGAGCATCATTCAGGAACGTTTCCTCGGTCACACCGTTCTAGATATTCACTACAAGATTCGGACGGAGATTCCGCAGATTATCCAGCGTTACTTTACAACAACGGATAATGTCATGGATCTCTTTGAACATATCTTTAAGGAAATGTTCAACGAAAATATCGTGGTGGCAGGCAAGGTCAATCTCTTGAATTTTGCCAATCTGGCAGCCTATCAGTTCTTTGATCAACCGCAAAAGGTGGCTCTGGAGATTCGTGAGGGTCTGCATGAAGATCAGATGCAAAATGTCCGTGTTGCAGACAGTCAGGAATCCTGTCTAGCTAACCTAGCAGTGATTAGCAGTAAATTCCTAATTCCTTATCGAGGTTTTGGAATTCTAGCGATTATCGGTCCGGTCAATCTGGACTACCAGCAATTGGTCAATCAAGTCAATGTTGTCAATCGTGTTTTGACCATGAAGTTGACAGATTTTTACCGCTACCTCAGCAGTAATCATTACGAAGTACATTAAGATTGAAATCATTAAAGGAGGCGAAAATGGCCCAAGATATAAAAAATGAAGAAATGAAAGAAGAGGAAGTTGTGGAAACAACTGAAGAAACAACTCCTGAAAAGTCAGAGTTGGACTTGGCAAATGAACGTGCAGATGAGTTTGAAAATAAATACCTTCGCGCTCATGCAGAAATGCAAAATATTCAACGCCGTGCCAATGAAGAACGTCAAAACTTGCAACGTTATCGTAGCCAAGACCTGGCAAAAGCAATCTTACCATCGCTCGACAACTTAGAACGTGCACTAGCCGTTGAAGGTTTGACAGACGATGTTAAAAAAGGATTGAAGATGGTGCAAGAAAGCTTGGTTTACGCTTTGAAAGAAGAAGGAATCGAAGAAATCGCAGCTGACGGCGAATTTGACCATAACTATCATATGGCCATCCAAACTCTCCCAGCAGATGATGAACATCCAGCAGATACCATCGCCCAAGTCTTTCAAAAAGGCTACAAACTCCATGACCGCATCCTACGCCCAGCCATGGTAGTAGTATATAACTAGGCAATTCTGACGGTTGCAACATACATAATAGAAAACTTGTCCGAAACGACAATAAACTATGAAAGAAAGATAAGAAATTGTTCAGCTTTGCAATAGTGAGCAAAGCGAACCAAAGACGATACTCTTCGCCGTGGCGTTATTTGCGCAAACTTTGAGACCTTAGGCTCAAAGTTTAGTCAAAGAGATTGACGAGTCAAGCTCTGACGGCGCCGCCACCTAAGAAGAGTATCAAAAAGAAAGAATATAAAATTTAAGGAGAAAAACACATGTCTAAAATTATCGGTATTGACTTAGGTACAACAAACTCAGCAGTTGCAGTTCTTGAAGGAACTGAAAGCAAAATCATCGCAAACCCAGAAGGAAACCGCACAACTCCATCTGTAGTATCATTCAAAAACGGAGAAATCATTGTTGGTGACGCTGCGAAACGTCAAGCAGTCACAAACCCAGATACAGTTATCTCTATCAAATCTAAGATGGGAACTTCTGAAAAAGTTTCTGCAAATGGAAAAGAATATACTCCACAAGAAATCTCAGCTATGATTCTTCAATACTTGAAAGGTTACGCTGAAGAATACCTTGGTGAAAAAGTAACCAAAGCAGTTATCACAGTCCCAGCTTACTTCAACGACGCTCAACGTCAAGCAACTAAAGACGCTGGTAAAATCGCTGGTCTTGAAGTAGAACGTATCGTCAACGAACCAACTGCAGCAGCTCTTGCTTACGGTTTGGACAAGACTGACAAAGAAGAAAAAATCTTGGTATTCGACCTTGGTGGTGGTACATTCGACGTATCTATCCTTGAATTGGGTGACGGTGTCTTTGATGTATTGTCAACTGCAGGGGACAACAAACTCGGTGGTGACGACTTTGACCAAAAAATCATCGATCACTTGGTAGCAGAATTCAAGAAAGAAAACGGTATTGACTTGTCTACTGACAAGATGGCAATGCAACGTTTGAAAGATGCAGCTGAAAAAGCTAAGAAAGACCTTTCTGGTGTAACTTCAACTCAAATCAGCTTGCCATTCATCACTGCAGGTGAGGCTGGACCTCTTCACTTGGAAATGACTTTGACTCGTGCGAAATTTGACGATTTGACTCGTGATCTTGTAGAGCGTACAAAAGTTCCAGTTCGTCAAGCCCTTTCAGATGCAGGTTTGAGCTTGTCAGATATCGACGAAGTTATCCTTGTTGGTGGTTCAACTCGTATCCCAGCCGTTGTAGAAGCTGTTAAGGCTGAAACTGGTAAAGAACCAAACAAATCAGTAAACCCTGACGAAGTTGTTGCTATGGGTGCTGCCATCCAAGGTGGTGTGATTACTGGTGATGTGAAAGACGTTGTCCTTCTTGACGTAACACCATTGTCACTTGGTATCGAAACAATGGGTGGAGTCTTCACAAAACTCATCGACCGCAACACTACAATCCCAACATCTAAATCACAAGTCTTCTCAACTGCGGCAGACAACCAACCGGCCGTTGATATCCACGTTCTTCAAGGTGAACGTCCAATGGCAGCAGATAACAAGACTCTTGGACGCTTCCAATTGACTGACATCCCGGCTGCACCTCGTGGAATTCCTCAAATCGAAGTAACATTTGACATCGACAAGAACGGTATCGTGTCTGTTAAGGCCAAAGACCTTGGAACTCAAAGAACAAACTATTGTCATCCAATCTAACTCAGGTTTGACTGATGAAGAAATCGACCGCATGATGAAAGATGCAGAAGCAAATGCTGAAGCAGATAAGAAACGTAAAGAAGAAGTAGACCTTCGTAACGAAGTAGACCAAGCAATCTTTGCGACTGAAAAGACAATCAAGGAAACTGAAGGAAAAGGCTTCGATGCAGAACGTGATGCTGCCCAAGCTGCACTTGATGACCTTAAGAAAGCGCAAGAAGACAACAACTTGGACGAAATGAAAGCAAAACTCGAAGCCTTGAATGAAAAAGCTCAAGGACTTGCTGTTAAACTCTACGAACAAGCTGCAGCAGCGCAACAAGCTCAAGCAGGAGCAGAAGGCGCACAAACAACAGGAAACGCAGGCGATGACGTCGTAGACGGAGAGTTTACGGAGAAATAAAATAGTCCAGTGGACTATTTTATCCCGAGCTTGAAAATCGGAGAGCGAGGTCGTTAAGAATGAGGAATCACTAGAGTGATTGTCATTCTACTGCAATCGCTATGGCGACTTGCTAAAAGCCTTACTCGTTCAAAAAAAATATAATCGACTTTGCTTTTGAATGTCGTAATGATAGGAAGAAATCCAGAGGTTGCAACCCAGCCTCTGTTTTTCGGTAAAATAGAGGATGTTGCGTATGAAAAAAGTACTTTGTATCATTTATCCTAATTTTTCTCTTTATGAGATAACCGCTTTAACAAGTACTTTAGCTCTGTCTTTTGACATCACGATTGATTATGTCGCTTCAGATTATTCGATAGTTATATCTGAGGATGGCTTACCTTGTCAACCTACAAAAATATTGGATCAAATCTGTATAGAAGAGTATTCTTGTATCATTTTACCAGGAATGGTAAATATAGGGGCTGCTCTACAGGATGAAAAATTAAATTCTTTTTTGAGAGAACTCGGTGAGCAGGATATCTTAATTGCAGCAATTTCTTCTGCGCCCATTTTGTTAGCGAAAGCGGGCTTGTTGAATGACACGAAATTTACTGGTGGGATTTGGCAAACTTCTTTGACTATTTTGAATTTCTTCCACGTGAGAATTTCCAATCTAAACTGGTTGTGCAAGATAAAAATATCATTACGGCTATTGGATTTGCACATCAAGAGTTTGCAAGAAAAGTGATACTTGGTCTAGGTTTGGCAGAAAATACTGACAACTATTTTAAAGAACAGAACGAATATTCAGAAGAGGACTTAATTTTTACTCTGTCGGACAAAGAGTTTGATGAAGTGAAACAGAGTATAGAAAATGCCCTCTAAATATTTACTTATAAATTATAGAAAGGAATAAGGGTGTTCGAGTAACTGAACACGGGCTACGGACTGTGCCAAAAAGATAGTTTTTTCTAGGACGCAAGCGTCCGTCGTCAAAACTCCTATTTTGGCTGTGTCCGTTTGACGCCCTTTGTATCTTGAATTATGAACAATACTGAATTTTATGATCGTCTGGGGGTGTCAAAAAACGCTTCGGCAGACGAGATCAAAAAGGCTTATCGCAAGCTTTCGAAAAAATATCACCCAGATATCAATAAGGAGCCTGGTGCTGAGGAAAAGTACAAGGAAGTTCAAGAAGCCTATGAGACTTTGAGTGACGACCAAAAACGTGCAGCCTACGACCAGTATGGTGCTGCAGGTGCCAACGGTGGCTTTGGTGGTACTGGCGGTTTCGGTGGCTTTGACGGAGCAAGTGGCTTCGGTGGGTTTGAGGATATTTTCTCAAGTTTCTTTGGTGGAGGCGGTGCTTCGCGCAATCCAAACGCTCCTCGTCAAGGTGATGATCTCCAGTATCGTGTGAACTTGACCTTTGAAGAAGCTATCTTTGGAACGGAAAAAGAAGTCAAGTACAACCGTGAAGCAAGCTGTCGTACCTGTAATGGATCTGGTGCTAAGCCAGGGACAAGTCCAGTCACTTGTGGACGCTGTCATGGCGCTGGTGTTATTAACGTCGATACGCAGACTCCTCTTGGTATGATGCGCCGCCAAGTAACCTGTGATGTCTGTCATGGTCGTGGAAAAGAAATCAAAGATCCATGTACAACTTGTCACGGAACAGGTCATGAAAAACAAGCTCATAGCGTACATGTAAAAATCCCTGCTGGTGTGGAAACAGGCCAACAAATTCGCCTAGCTGGTCAAGGTGAAGCAGGCTTTAACGGTGGACCTTATGGTGACTTGTATGTAGTGGTTTCTGTGGAAGCTAGCGACAAGTTTGAACGTGAAGGAACAACTATTTTCTACAAGTTAAATCTTAATATTGTCCAAGCTACTCTTGGAGATACTGTGGAAATTCCAACTGTGCATGGAGATGTTGAATTGGTTATCCCAGAAGGAACACAGACTGGCAAGAAATTCCGTCTACGTGGTAAGGGAGCACCGAGCCTTCGTGGCGGTGCCGTTGGTGACCAATATGTTACTGTCAATGTCGTGACTCCAACAGGTTTGAACGACCGCCAAAAAGCAGCGCTTAAAGAATTCGCAGCTGCAGGTGACTTGAAAGTCAATCCAAAGAAAAAAGGCTTCTTTGATCATATAAAAGATGCCTTTGAAGGAGAATAAAGTAAAAAGAGCCGATTGGCTCTTTTTTAAGCGTAAACAAGCTATATCCCATCAACTATACACCACAATTTAGACAACTCATTCACCATTTCATAACTAATACTCTTCGAAAACCTCTTCAAACCGCGTCAACGTCGCCTTGCCGTATATATGTGACTGACTTCGTCAGTCTTATCTACAACCTCAAAACAGTGTTTTGAGCAACCTGCGGCTAGTTTCCTAATTTGCTCTTTGATTTTCATTGAGTATAAATCAAATACTTTCCCAGACTTTTCGCCGTAATGAAAACACTTGAAACCGGTTGATTTCAGGTGTTTAGAAACTTTGAGACCTAGGCTCAAAGTTTAGGTATGGAATTTCGAAGAAGGTCGCTACCGTCCGTCATTACTTAAGGAAAGTCTTAAAAAATCTATAAACTAAAAAGAGCCATCGGGCTCTTTTTACTTATCCTCAAGCTACTGTGTTTCTTTTACCACAGCTAGTCTAGTCTGGAAATCTTTTTCCAAGACTTTGAATTTATAGGTTAAATCTTTTTGGTATTCCTTGATAAGGGCTTTTTGTTGGTCGATGATTTGCAGGCTGTTTTGGATGATATCCAAATCATCCTTGATAGCTTCGACACGGTCAGTTGTATCTAGCACTTCATCCTGAATGGCTTGGCGATTTTTCACGACAAAATAACTTCCAGCTGCAGCTCCTGCAAATAGCAATAGATTGGATAGTTTCATGGCATCTCCTTAAGCGTTTTTAATGGTTTCAGCGACTTGGGCAAGTTTGTCAAAGTCAGGTTCGTGGGCGATAAAGTCAATCTTGAGGTCATCTTCTGCACCGTAGCGAGGTACGAGATGCACGTGGGTATGAAAGACTGTTTGACCAGCAACTTCCTCACAGTTGGCGATGATGTTCATACCAGCAGCTTTGGTAGCTTTCATAACTTTTTGAGCTACCAGTGGCACTTGGGCAAAGAGTTGGCTGGCACTTGGGGCATCCATCTCCAAAAGATTGCGATAGTGCTCTTTTGGTACAATGAGGGTGTGTCCAGGCGTGACTTGAGAGATATCAAGAAAGGCAAGAACCTGCTCATCTTCGTATACTTTTGAAGCAGGAATCTCCCCTGCGATAATCTTACAAAAAATGCAATCTGACATAAAATCCACCTCTACTGTATTGAATTTTGATATAATATAGCTACATTATACCAGATTCGGAGAAAATATGTTAGAAATTAAAAACCTGACAGGAGGCTATGTTCACGTTCCTGTCTTGAAAGATGTGTCTTTTACAGTTGAAAGTGGGCAGTTGGTCGGTTTGATTGGTCTCAACGGTGCTGGGAAATCAACAACAATTAATGAGATTATTGGTCTGTTGATACCTTACAGTGGGGAAATCAAGATTAACGGTCTCACCTTGCGAGAAGATGCGACTAGCTACCGCAAGCAGATTGGTTATATCCCAGAAACGCCTAGTCTGTATGAGGAATTGACCCTCAGAGAGCATATCGAGACGGTTGCCATGGCCTATGGTATTGAGCAAAAGGTGGCTTTTGATCGTGTGGAACCTTTGTTAAAAATGTTTCGTTTGGATCAAAAATTAGACTGGTTTCCAGTACATTTCTCAAAAGGGATGAAGCAGAAGGTCATGATTATCTGTGCTTTTGTCGTAGATCCGAGTCTTTTCATCGTTGATGAGCCTTTTCTTGGTCTCGATCCCTTGGCGATTGCCGACTTGATTCAGCTTCTAGAAGTAGAAAAGCAAAAAGGCAAGTCCATCCTCATGAGTACCCACGTGCTGGATTCGGCGGAAAAGATGTGTGACGCCTTTGTCATTCTCCACAAGGGAGAGGTGCGGGCTCAGGGGAACCTCCAGCAACTCCGTGAAGCCTTTGACATGCCTGAAGCGAGTTTGAATGATATTTACTTGGCTCTTACCAAAGAGGAGGAGCTATGAAAGACTTGTTTTTAAAACGAAAGCAGGCTTTTCGTAAGGAGTGTGTTGGTTATCTGCGTTATGTTCTCAATGACCACTTTGTCTTGTTCCTGCTAGTTCTCATCGGTTTTCTAGCTTACCAGTACAGTCAACTCTTACAACATTTTCCTGAAAATCACTGGCCTATCCTCTTGTTTTTGGGGATTGTATCTGCCTTGCTTATGGCTTGGGGAGGAATCGCAACCTATATGGAAGGACCTGACAAGCTCTTTCTCTTAGTCAGTGAAGAGGAGGTTAAGTCCCACCTCAAAGGGCAGACGATGCGCTCACTGGTCTTTTGGCTCTTTGTCCAAACCCTTTTCTTGCTTTTATTTGCGCCCTTATTTTTAGCCATGGGTTATGGCTTGCCAGTTTTTCTCATCTATGTGCTTTTATTGGGAGCTGGGAAATACCTGCTCTTTCGTCAAAAAGCCAGTAAATGTTTTACTGAGAACGGAATTGACTGGGACTATGTGATTGCCCAAGAAAGCAAGCGCAAGCAAGTCTTGCTTCGTTTCTTTGCTCTCTTTACGCAGGTCAAGGGCGTTTCCAATAGTGTCAAACGTCGCGCTTATCTGGATTTTATCCTTAAAGTAGTTCAGAAAGTGCCGAGCAAGATTTGGCAAAACCTCTATCTCCGTTCTTATCTGCGAAATGGAGATCTCTTTGCCCTCAGTTTGCGCCTTTTGTTCCTATCCTTGTTAGCTGTGATCTTTATTGAGCAATCTTGGATAGCTACAGCGGTGGTAGTGCTGTTTAACTACCTCTTGCTCTTTCAGTTACTCGCTCTCTATCATGCCTTTGATTACCAATACTTGACCCAGCTCTTTCCGCTAGAAAAAGGGGAGAAAGAAAAGGGATTGAAACAGATTGTGCTTGGTGTGGGAAGTGCAGTTCTTTTGCTGGAATTGTTGGTCGGAGCAGTGGTTTTTCAAGAAAAAATAGCCTTGTTGGCTCTTGTAGGGGCTAGTCTCTTCCTACAATTGTTTTATTTGCCTTACCAACTAAAAAGATTGGTTGACGAATAGACCAAAAACTAGTAGAATAGTAAGGAAACTTTATACGGAGGAAAGAAATGGACTTGGGTGATAATGAGCTAACGCTGACCCCTATCCCTGGGAAGAGCGGCAAAGCTTATATGGGAAGCTACCCTGATGGGAAGCGCGTCTTTGTAAAAATGAACACCTCTCCAATCCTACCTGGCCTAGCCAGAGAACAAATCGCTCCTCAATTACTATGGACTCGTCGTTTGCCAGATGGCCGTGATATGTGTGCTCAGGAATGGCTGACGGGCAAAATCTTGACCCCTTACGATATGAATCGCAAGCAGATTATCAATATCTTGAACCGCCTTCACCGCTCGCGTCCCTTGATGAAGCAGTTGAGCCGTTTGGGATATACCATGGAAACACCAGTTGATTTGCTACGTTCTTGGCAGCAAGGAGTTCCAGAAATCTTGAAGCAGAACCACTATTTGAACAGTGTGATTGCTGAGCTAGGTAAGACGGTTCCAGGTTTTAGGGAAGACCATGCAACGATTGTGCATGGAGATCTTCGTCATAGTAATTGGATTGAGACAGAGAGTGGACTCGTTTATCTAGTGGATTGGGATTCGGTTCGTCTGACGGATCGTATGTTTGATGTGGCGCATTTGCTATGCCACTACATTCCAGATCATCAGTGGCGCCAATGGTTGAGAGACTACGGCTATAAGTACAATCAGACAGTGTTAGATAAATTGTATTGGTATGGTCAGTATTCTTACTTGAACCAGATTGCCAAATACTGTGAAAATCAAGATTTAGACAATGTAAACCGGGAGATTTATGCCTTGCGCGTCTTCCGTGACAAGTATGGAAAGAAGAGATGAGAGTTAGAAATCGTAAAGGGGCGACAGAATTACTAGAGGCCAATCCTCAGTATGTGGTCCTCAATCCCTTGGAAGCTAAAGGGAAATGGCGAGACTTGTTTGGAAATGATCATCCTATTCATGTAGAGGTTGGAAGTGGGAAAGGGGCCTTCGTATCCGGAATGGCCAAGCAAAATCCTGACATCAACTACATCGGGATTGATATCCAAAAGTCGGTATTGAGTTATGCCTTGGACAAGGTGCTTGAAGTTGGAGTTCCCAATATCAAGTTGCTGTGGGTAGATGGTTCGGATTTGACCGACTACTTTGAAGACGGTGAGATTGATCGTCTCTACCTAAACTTTTCAGATCCCTGGCCTAAAAAACGTCATGAAAAACGTCGTTTAACATACAAGAGTTTCTTGGATATCTTCAAGCGCATCTTGCCTGAGAATGGGGAAATCCATTTCAAGACAGATAACCGTGGCTTATTTGAGTATAGTCTAGTGAGCTTTTCTCAGTATGGGATGAAACTCAATGGTGTTTGGCTGGACTTGCATGCCAGTGATTTTGAAGGCAATGTCATGACAGAATATGAGCAAAAATTCTCCAACAAGGGTCAAGTGATCTACCGAGTTGAAGCAGAATTTTAAGAAATAGCTTGAAAACCAGCTGTTTGAGTGCTAATGCTTTACATAAATTGACAAACGTGCTATACTGATAGTAAGAATATGAGAAAGAGAGGCGGGGAAATATCTTCGCCTCTTGCTTATGAGGAGGTGGACGCAATCGCAACAATCGTAGAATTAGTCAGAGAAGTTGTAGAACCTGTCATCCAAGCGCCTTTCGAGCTCGTGGATATCGAGTATGGAAAGATTGGCAGTGACATGATTCTCAGTATTTTTGTAGATAAACCCGAAGGAATTACCTTGAACGACACGGCAGACCTGACAGAAATCATCAGTCCTGTTCTTGATACCATCAAGCCCGATCCCTTCCCAGAACAATATTTCCTAGAAATCACCAGTCCAGGCTTGGAACGCCCTTTGAAAACCAAGGATGCTGTCGCTGGAGCGGTTGGGAAATACATCCATGTCGGGCTCTACCAAGCCATCGATAAACAAAAAGTCTTTGAGGGAACCTTGTTGGCCTTTGAAGAAGACGAGTTGACTGTGGAGTATATGGACAAGACACGTAAGAAAACCGTCCAAATTCCATACAGTTTAGTATCAAAAGCACGTTTAGCAGTAAAATTATAGAAAAGAAAGGATAGCTTTTGAGGATTCAAAAGTGAAGAAAACATGAGTAAAGAAATGCTAGAGGCCTTCCGCATTTTGGAAGAAGACAAGGGAATCAAAAAAGAAGACATCATCGACGCAGTAGTAGAATCGCTTCGTTCCGCTTATCGCAGACGCTATGGTCAATCTGACAGCGTAGCTATCGACTTCAATGAAAAGACAGGTGACTTTACTGTCTATACCGTCCGTGAAGTTGTTGATGAAGTATTTGATAGCCGTTTGGAAATCAGCTTGAAAGATGCCCTTGCCATTAATTCAGCCTATGAGCTTGGTGACAAAATCAAGTTTGAAGAAGCACCAGCTGAGTTTGGTCGTGTAGCAGCCCAATCTGCTAAACAAACCATCATGGAAAAAATGCGCAAGCAAACACGTGCCATCACATACAATACTTACAAGGAACATGAACAAGAAATCATGTCTGGTACAGTAGAACGATTTGACAACCGCTTTATTTACGTCAACCTTGGCAGCATCGAAGCCCAATTGTCAAAACAAGACCAAATCCCTGGAGAAGTCTTTGCTTCCCACGACCGTATTGAAGTCTACGTTTACAAGGTTGAAGACAATCCTCGTGGTGTCAATGTCTTTGTTAGTCGTAGCCATCCAGAAATGATCAAACGCTTGATGGAGCAAGAAATTCCAGAAGTCTACGATGGAACTGTTGAAATCATGAGCGTAGCCCGCGAAGCTGGTGACCGTACGAAAGTTGCCGTTCGTAGCCACAATCCAAACGTGGATGCTATCGGGACAATCGTTGGACGTGGTGGTGCCAACATCAAGAAAATCACCAGCAAATTCCACCCAGCTCGTTACGATGCCAAGAGTGACCGCATGATTCCTGTCGAAGAAAACATTGACGTTATCGAGTGGGTAGCGGATCCAGCTGAGTTTATCTACAATGCCATCGCACCGGCAGAAGTTGACCAAGTTATCTTTGATGAAAATGACAGCAAACGTGCCTTAGTCGTTGTACCTGATAACAAGCTTTCTCTTGCCATCGGTCGTCGTGGACAAAACGTTCGCTTGGCGGCTCATTTGACAGGTTACCGTATCGATATCAAGTCTGCCAGCGAATTTGAAGCTATGGAAGAAGCAGGTCAAGTGGATTACGCAGCTGCGGACGAATTGATCGAAGAATAAAAGCTGCTAGAGGAGGGAAAGATGAAAACAAGAAAAATCCCTTTGCGCAAGTCTGTTGTATCCAACGAAGTGATTGATAAGCGTGATTTGCTCCGCATTGTCAAGAACAAAGAAGGACAGGTTTTTATCGATCCGACAGGCAAGGCCAATGGCCGTGGCGCTTATATCAAGCTAGACAATGCAGAAGCCCTAGAGGCAAAAAAGAAGAAAGTCTTTAACCGCAGCTTTAACATGGAAGTGGAAGAAAGCTTTTATGACGAGTTGATCGCCTATGTGGATCACAAAGTGAAAAGAAGAGAGTTAGGACTTGAATAAGCAAAAGATAAGCAATCTCTTGGGACTTGCTCAACGAGCAGGCCGGATCATATCAGGTGAGGAATTGGTGGTCAAGGCTATCCAAGATCAGAAAGCCAAGCTAGTCTTTCTAGCCAATGATGCTGGTCCCAATCTGACCAAGAAGATTCAAGATAAAAGTGACTATTATCAAGTAGAAGTTATAACCGTGTTTTCAACACTGGAATTAAGCATAGCAGTCGGAAAATCGAGAAAGGTTTTGGCTGTGACAGATGCTGGATTTACAAAGAAAATGAGGTCTCTTATGGAATAGAAGAGGAGGACATGATTTGTCTAAGAAAAGATTGTACGAAATCGCAAAAGAACTTGGAAAAGAAAGTAAAGAAGTTGTAGCGCGTGCAAAAGAGTTGGGCTTGGATGTGAAAAGCCACTCATCGAGTGTGGAAGCTGTTGCTGCTGAACAAATCGCAGCGAGCTTTAAACCTGCACCTGCTCCTAAGGCAGAAGTAAAACCTGCAGCACCAAAAGCAAGTGTAGAAAAGAAAGCAGAAAAGCCTGTATCAGCTAAACCAGTAGTCGCTAAGGAAGAAAGCAAATCAGCTACACCTGCAGCTCCTAAGGAAGAAAAAGTAGTGGCCGCAAGACCACAGAGTCGAAACTTCAAGGCGGAGCGTGAGGCGCGTGCCAAAGAGCAGGCAGAACGACGCAAACAAAATAAGGGCAACAACCGTGACCAACAACAAAATGGTAACCGTCAGAAAAATGACGGCCGTAATGGTGGAAAACCTGGTCAAGGGAACCGCGACAATCGCCGATTTAACGACCAAGGGAAAAAACCACAAGGTCAAGGGAATCGTGGCAATGATCGCCGTCAGCAACAAGACTTCCAGCCAAAACAAGCTGGACCACGTTTTGACTTTAAAGCCCGTGCAGCAGCCCTAAAAGCAGAGCAAAATGCAGAGTACGCACGCTCAAGCGAGGAGCGCTTCAAACAATCGCAAGCAGCCAAAGAAGCCTTGGCTCAAGCTAACAAACGCAAGGAGCCAGAGGAAATCTTTGAAGAAGCTGCTAAGCTAGCTGAACAAACGCAGCCAGCAGTAACAGTAGCTCCTGTAGCGAAAGAAGCGCCAGTGGATACACGTCGTAAAAAACAAGCTCGACCAGACAAAGAACGTGATGATTATGATCACGAAGAAGATGGTCCTAGAAAACAACAAAAGAATCGAAGTAGTCAGAATCAAGTGAGAAATCAAAGAAATAGTAACTGGAATAACAACAAGAAAAATAAAAAAGGGAACAAGCAAAACAACCGTAACCAGACTCCAAAACCTGTTACAGAGCGTAAGTTCCACGAATTGCCAACAGAATTCGAATATACAGATGGTATGACTGTTGCGGAAATCGCAAAACGTATCAAACGTGAACCAGCTGAAATCGTTAAGAAACTCTTTATGATGGGTGTGATGGCCACACAAAACCAATCCTTGGATGGAGAAACCATTGAACTCCTCATGGTGGATTACGGTATCGAAGCCAAACAAAAGGTTGAAGTGGATAATGCCGACATCGAACGTTTCTTTGTCGAAGATGGCTATCTTAATGAAGATGAATTGGTTGAGCGTCCACCAGTTGTAACCATCATGGGACACGTTGACCATGGTAAAACAACCCTCTTGGATACCCTTCGTAACTCCCGTGTTGCGACAGGTGAAGCAGGTGGTATCACTCAGCATATCGGTGCCTACCAAATCGTGGAAAATGGCAAGAAGATCACCTTCCTTGATACACCAGGACACGCGGCCTTTACTTCTATGCGTGCGCGTGGTGCATCTGTTACCGATATTACCATCTTGGTTGTAGCGGCCGACGATGGGGTTATGCCTCAGACTATCGAAGCCATCAACCACTCAAAAGCGGCAAACGTTCCAATTATCGTGGCTATCAACAAGATTGATAAACCAGGTGCCAACCCAGAACGCGTTATCGGTGAATTGGCAGAGCATGGTGTCATGTCAACAGCTTGGGGTGGAGATTCTGAATTTGTTGAAATTTCAGCTAAATTCAACCAAAATATCGAAGAATTGTTGGAAACAGTCCTTCTTGTGGCTGAAATCCAAGAACTCAAAGCAGACCCAACAGTTCGTGCTATCGGTACTGTTATCGAAGCTCGCTTGGATAAAGGAAAAGGTGCGGTCGCAACCCTTCTTGTGCAACAAGGTACCTTGAATGTCCAAGACCCAATCGTTGTCGGAAATACCTTCGGTCGTGTCCGTGCCATGACCAATGATCTTGGTCGTCGTGTCAAGGTCGCAGGCCCATCAACGCCGGTTTCTATCACAGGTCTAAACGAAGCGCCAATGGCTGGTGACCACTTTGCCGTTTACGAAGATGAAAAATCTGCGCGTGCGGCCGGTGAAGAACGTGCAAAACGTGCCCTCATGAAACAACGCCAAGCTACCCAACGTGTCAGCCTTGAAAACCTCTTTGATACGCTTAAAGCTGGTGAGCTTAAGTCAGTTAATGTTATCATCAAGGCCGACGTACAAGGTTCTGTTGAAGCCCTTTCTGCCTCACTTCAAAAGATCGATGTAGAAGGTGTCAAAGTCACCATTGTCCACTCGGCAGTCGGTGCTATCAACGAATCTGATGTGACCCTTGCGGAAGCTTCAAATGCCTTTATCATTGGTTTCAACGTACGCCCTACACCACAAGCGCGCCAACAAGCCGAAGCTGACGATGTTGAAATCCGTCTTCACAGCATTATCTATAAGGTTATCGAAGAGATGGAAGAAGCCATGAAAGGGATGCTTGACCCAGAATTTGAAGAAAAAGTTATCGGTGAAGCAGTTATCCGTGAAACCTTTAAGGTATCTAAAGTCGGAACTATCGGTGGATTCATGGTTATCAACGGTAAGGTTACCCGTGATTCTAAAGTCCGTGTTATCCGTGACGGTGTCGTAATCTATGATGGCGAACTCGCAAGCTTGAAACACTACAAAGACGACGTTAAAGAAGTTACAAACGGTCGTGAAGGTGGTCTCATGATCGATGGCTACAATGATATCAAGACTGATGATGTGATTGAGGCATATGTCATGGAAGAAATCAAACGATAATAGAGAAACGATAGCTCATTTGACTCGTTGTCAACAGCGCCTTGATGAACTTTAGTTCTATCAAAGGCTTGTTTCCTAGATTCAAATGGCTCTAGTTCCTCTATCTATTAAAAATAGCTAGGTCTGCTGGCCTAGCTTTTGGTTCAAAGTAGAGAAAGGAATATCATGGCAAATCATTTCCGTACGGATCGTGTGGGCATGGAAATCAAGCGTGAAGTCAATGAGATTTTGCAAAAGAAAGTCCGTGATCCGCGTGTCCAAGGTGTGACCATTACAGATGTTCAGATGCTGGGTGACTTGTCTGTTGCCAAGGTTTACTACACCATTTTGAGTAACCTTGCTTCAGATAATCAAAAAGCTCAAATCGGGCTTGAAAAAGCAACTGGTACCATCAAACGTGAACTTGGTCGCAATTTGAAATTGTACAAAATCCCAGATTTAACCTTCGTCAAAGATGAGTCCATCGAATATGGAAACAAGATTGACGAGATGCTACGCAATCTGGATAAGAACTAAAAAAGAGGGGTGCCCCTCTTTTTTGTTGCCAGAGCATGATCATTGCTATTTGACGATGTATCCATCTGATAAAAATCGGTTTAAAAAATTTGTATATTTCGAATAGTATGATATGATAAAGCTTGATATAAATGAAAAACGGAGAGATATATGGCTAAACAAGATATAGCTATGCAAGTACTGCAACAAGTGGTGAAACTTCCCGTAGTCAAGGTCGATCGAGAAAGATTTTTGGTAGAAAAGTTTTCAAAGGAATTAGACCGTAAGGATATTCCAACTTTGATTGAACAAGGACCGACTTCTTTGTTGCCTCAAGAAAGCTTGGATAGAGTGGCCAAGGCCTGTATTAAAGACAATGTCCTGTTAGCCAGTGGAACTTCGGTTTTGGCAGGTCTACCTGGAGGGATTGTCATGGCGATCACTATCCCGACAGACGTAGCCCAGTTTTATGCTTTCATTGAAATTAGCTCAAGAACTAGGGTATATTTACGGATTTGATGATCTTTGGGCATCGCGCAATGAGTTAAGCGAGGAAGCTAAAAACACACTTCTACTGTATCTCGGTGTGATGCTGGGAGTAAATGGCGCAGGTGCCCTGCTTCGATCAGGCGGTGTGACAGTAGCCAAGCAAGTCATAAAAGTAGTGAACAAGAAAGCCTTGACAAAAACTCTTTGGTATCCAATTTTAGAAAAAGTTTTGAAAATTTTTGGTGTCAATCTGACAAAAGGAGGCCTAGCTAAAGGGATGGGGAAAGTGATTCCTATCCTAGGTGGAGTCATTTCTGGTGGCTTAACCTTTGCGACCATGAAACCGATGGGAGAAAGATTGCAACAGGAATTGTCCAAGCTAGTCAACTACAATGAAGTGCAATATCAAAGAGACGTTGATACTATCCGAAAAGAGGTCGAAATCATCGAAGGAGAGTAATATGGGATTCATTAAAATTCTAGCTAAGACATACGGGAATTACTTTTTCGTGATGCAAAGCATCAAAGTCCTGAAGAACATGAAAAAAGATGACAATGCTCTAGTAGGTTTCGGGAAAGTACTGCTTGCTGACAAGTTGATGGATGTAGCTCAGTGGCTCGCAAAACCAGATGATAAAGAATAACTTGAAATGAAAGAAACTGGTAGGAACTCCACTGCTAGTTTTTTAATCTCTTTCCATATGGTATAATATAAGCAGTAAAATCATTTTATACTCTTCGAAAATCTCTTCAAACCACGTCAGCTTCACCTTGCCGTACTTAAGTACAGCCTGCGGCTAGCTTCCTAGTTTGCTCTTTGATTTTCATTGAGTATTAGAACATACATGGAGGTCGTCATGGACAATATCATCGATGTGTCAATACCCGTTGCAGAAGTGGTAGACAAGCACCCAGAAGTTTTGGAAATCCTAGTGGAGCTCGGTTTTAAACCACTTGCTAATCCCTTGATGCGCAACACAGTCGGTCGCAAAGTATCGCTGAAGCAGGGTTCTAAACTTGAAGGAACTCCTATGGACAAGATTGTCCGCACGCTAGAAGCGAACGGCTATGAAGTGATTGGATTAGACTAATGGCAGATGAACGGATTCATATCCTACGGGATATTTTGTTAGAATTGCACAATGGCGCCTCTCCTGAGTCAGTTCAGGAGCGTTTTGATGCGACCTTTACAGGTGTGTCAGCCATCGAGATTTCCCTCATGGAGCACGAGCTGATGAACTCAGACTCAGGTGTCACCTTTGAAGATGTCATGGAACTTTGCGATGTCCATGCCAATCTTTTTAAAAATGCTGTTAAGGGTGTTGAAGTGGAAGATACCGAGCATCCTGGTCATCCAGTTCGCGTCTTCAAGGATGAAAATCTGGCTCTCCGTGCAGCTTTGATTCGCATTCGGAGACTGTTGGATACCTATGAGTCTATGGAAGATGAGGAAATGCTGGCAGAGATGCGCAAGGGCTTGGTCCGTCAAATGGGGCTGTTGGGGCAATTTGACATCCACTACCAGCGCAAGGAAGAGCTCTTTTTCCCCATCATGGAGCGTTATGGACACGATTCACCTCCAAAAGTTATGTGGGGAGTGGATGATCAGATCAGAGAACTCTTTCAGACAGCTCTAGCGACGGCTAAGGCACTACCAGAAGTGGCGATTTCCACTGTAAAGGAGGCCTTTGAAGCCTTTGCGACAGAGTTTGAAAGTATGATTTTCAAGGAAGAGTCCATCCTTCTCATGATTCTCCTTGAGTCTTTTACCCAGGATGACTGGCTTCAGATTGCGGAGGAGAGCGATGCTTACGGCTATGCCATCATCCGTCCGTCTGAGAAATGGGTTCCAGAACGCCAGAGTTTCCTTGAGGAAAAGAGCGCAGAGGAGCCCGTGCAGCTAGACACGGCTGAAGGTCAAGTTCAGCAAGTTATCAATACACCAGAAGGCCAGTTCACCATTACCTTTACCCCTAAGGAAAAGGAAGCAGTGCTGGACCGTCATAGTCAACAGGCTTTTGGCAATGGCTATCTCTCCGTCGAGCAGGCCAACCTCATCCTCAATCACCTCCCTATGGAGATCACCTTTGTCAATAAAGACGATATTTTCCAGTATTACAATGACAATGCGCCGGCTGATGAGATGATTTTCAAACGGACACCGTCCCAAGTTGGGCGCAATGTCGAGTTATGTCATCCTCCAAAATATTTGGAGAAAGTCAAAGCTATCATGCAAGGTCTTCGTGAAGGGGTCAAGGACAAGTATGAAATGTGGTTCAAGTCCGAGTCGCGAGGCAAGTTTGTCCACATCACCTACGCTGCAGTACACGATGAGAATGGGGAATTTCAAGGCGTGCTAGAGTATGTTCAGGATATTCAGCCCTACCGAGAGATTGATACGAACTACTTCCGTGGATTAGAATAAGGAGAATCAATGAGTTACGAACAGGAATTTATGAAGGAATTTGAAGCCTGGGTTAATACCCAGATCATGATCAACGACATGGCGCACAAGGAAAGTCAAAAAGTCTACGAAGAAGACCAAGACGAGCGTGCCAAAGATGCTATGATTCGCTACGAAAGCCGCTTGGATGCCTACCAGTTCTTGCTGGGTAAGTTTGAAAACTTCAAAGCAGGCAAGGGATTTCATGATTTGCCAGAGGGCTTGTTTGGTGAGCGAAACTATTAAAATTCAGATACTTTCTTGATTTTTTGCCAAAATCTTGATAGAATATCTTTATTAAATCCTTGTCAGAGCAGGGATTTTTTATTGAAAGGATTTTATTATGTCAAAGAAACTCCAACGTAAAAAACAATTGCGAAATAGCCTTCGTCGCTCAGGTGCATTTTCAACTACAGTGACTAAGGTTGTAGAAGAGACCAAGAAAGTCGTGAAACACGCAGAAAAATCTGCCAGCCAAGCAGGAAAAGTTGTCTCTAAAAAAGTGGAACAAGCGGTAGAAGCGACCAAGGAACAAGCTCAAAAAGTGGCGAATTCAGTAGAAGATTTTGCAGCGACTTTGGGTGGCCTCTCAGTAGATCGCGCTAAGACTTTCTATGATGAAGGCATCAAGTCAGCTTCTGACTTCAAAAACTGGACTGAAAAAGAACTCCTTGCCTTGAAAGGAATCGGCCCAGCTACCATCAAGAAATTAAAAGAACACGGAATCAGCTTCAAGTAATTTTTCTTGAGCCTTGCATTTCTATCAAAAACTTGTTACAATAAAGCCATTAGAGGTGTTTTGAATCCCACATTTTACAGAAAGTGGCGGTGCTGAGAAGTCCACAAATGTGTCAAAACTGGTTGCTGATGGATGAAAAATTGAAATAAAAATGTCTTTTTGTTTTAAAGACGAGAGTTGCGGGCATCTGCCCGAAATTGGGTGGTACCGCGGATAAGCACATTCGTCCCTGTCATGGATATGGCAGGGGCGGTTTTTTGTAGAAAGTGAGGTAGAAGGATGACAAGAGCTGAGTTGCCAGAACGAATAGAGACCGAGCGTCTGGTCTTGCGAGTCCGTACCGTGGCTGATGTTGTGGATATCTTTGACTATGCCAGTAGGTCAGAAGTTTCCTACCCAGCAGGCTTTCCGCCCGTCAAGACCTTGGAAGATGAGATTTATTATCTAGAGCATATCCTTCCCGAGCGCAATGAAAAGGACAATCTCCCAGCGGGCTATGGAATTGTCGTTAAAGGAACCGATAAGGTCATCGGCTCTGTTGATTTCCCTCGTCGTCACGAGGATGATGTCTTGGAGATTGGCTATATCTTACATCCAGACTATTGGGGTCTAGGTTATGTTCCAGAAGCTGCGAGTACCTTGATTGATTTAGCTTTAAAGAACTTGGTCTTCACAAGATTGAGCTGACTTGTTTTGGCTACAATGTCCAAAGTCAACGAGTCGCTGAAAAATTAGGCTTTACCCTCGAAGCTCGCATAAGAGACCGCAAAGATGCCCAAGGAAATCGCTGTGATGATTTGAGATACGGCTTGCTGAAGAGTGAGTGGGAATTAGAAATTGGTAGTTGAACTGTTTGAGAATTTCGAACAGATGGGATGTATTGAAGAATTTTGAAAGAGAGGTGAGAAGATTGGAAATAAGGCAGATTATTACTCTAATTAGTGGAGCAGGTATAGGAGCTGTACTAAGTGCACTTTTAACGTTCATAAATAGTAGCAAAAAGAATAAACTTGATTTTATAACTAAAGAACGTTCAGAGTGGAGAAAAGATATCCAAGCTATTTTAGATGACTTGGGTAAAGTAGGTAAACGTTCAGAAGCTATTCAACGCTTAAAATCACGAATTAATCCATATGGAAAGAATTTAACTGCTGAAGACAAAGACTCTTTTTATTTGCATGACGGTCATATATGGAGGTTGATTGAAAAAATTGATATATCTAATACTGAACAGGTAGAAGAGTTAGCCGATTATGTTCGTTTGCTTTGGAAGTACGACTGGGAGAGGTCTAAGTATGAGATAAGATTTGACATTATTAATAGCTTTATATACTTTTTACTTGTTGTCGAACCTATATCCAATTCTTTATTAATTCTGATTAAATTTGAAGTGCTGTGGGTTCAAGTTGAACTGTTCTGTATATCTATTTTAATGATATTAGGTACCTTCCACTTCAAAGAATTCACTAAAAAAATTAAAAAATGGACAAGATATGAATTAGTGTATTTTGGTTTGTTAACTTCGGCAATGAGTATTAGCTCAGGGTTTATGTTGTATTGGATAATTCCTACTAGCATAAGCACATTGAAGCTTATTATTTTGAATCTTTTGGTGATGTCACCAATAGCAGGTGCAATTATAACTATTATTTTAAAAGGTAGTGGTGAAGAAGAAAAATATATTGGTACTTTAAAGAAAATTGGAAATAAGGAGAACTAAAATGAAACAACTTTCACCTAAATACAATCCAGCCGAAGTTGAGGCTGGTCGTTACCAAAAATGGCTTGATGCGGATGTTTTCAAGCCTTCAGGCGATCAAAAGGCTAAGCCTTATTCGATCGTGATTCCACCACCAAACGTAACTGGGAAACTTCACCTTGGTCACGCTTGGGACACAACTTTGCAGGATATCATCATCCGTCAAAAGCGTATGCAAGGCTTTGATACCCTTTGGCTTCCTGGTATGGACCACGCTGGGATTGCCACTCAAGCTAAGGTTGAGGAGCGCTTGCGTGGCGAAGGCATTACTCGTTATGACCTCGGTCGTGAAAAATTCCTCGATAAGGTCTGGGAATGGAAAGACGAATATGCCACTACTATCAAGGAACAATGGGGTAAGATGGGGCTCTCTGTAGACTACTCACGTGAGCGTTTCACTCTTGACGAAGGTTTGTCAAAAGCCGTTCGCAAGGTCTTTGTGGACCTTTACAAGAAAGGCTGGATCTACCGTGGTGAGTTTATCATCAACTGGGACCCAGCAGCTCGCACAGCTCTTTCTGATATCGAGGTGATTCACAAGGATGTCGAAGGTGCCTTCTACCATATGAACTACATGCTGGAAGATGGTTCACGCGCCCTTGAAGTTGCGACCACTCGTCCTGAGACCATGTTTGGGGACGTTGCGGTTGCGGTCAATCCAGAAGACCCACGCTACAAGGACTTAATTGGTAAAAACGTCATCCTTCCAATCGCTAATAAATTGATTCCAATCGTTGGGGATGAGCATGCTGATCCTGAGTTTGGTACTGGTGTCGTGAAAATCACACCTGCCCATGATCCAAACGACTTCTCGGTTGGTCAACGCCATAACTTGCCACAAGTTAACGTCATGAATGACGACGGAACTATGAATGATTTGGCCTTTGAATTTGCAGGCATGGACCGTTTCGAAGCTCGTAAGGCAGTCGTTGCTAAGTTGGAAGAAATCGGTGCCCTCGTTAAAATCGAAACGTGTTCACAGTGTTGGTCACTCAGAACGTACAGGTGTAGTGGTTGAGCCACGCTTGTCAACGCAATGGTTCGTCAAGATGGACCAGTTGGCTAAGAATGCCATTGCCAACCAAGATACTGATGATAAGGTAGAATTCTACCCCCCCTCGTTTCAACGATACCTTCCTCCAATGGATGGAAAATGTCCACGACTGGGTAATCTCTCGTCAGCTCTGGTGGGGTCACCAAATCCCTGCTTGGTACAATGCTGAGGGTGAAATGTACGTCGGTGAAGAAGCTCCAGAAGGTGACGGATGGACTCAGGACGAAGACGTCTTGGATACTTGGTTCAGTTCTGCCCTTTGGCCATTCTCAACCATGGGCTGGCCTGATGTCGACTCAGAAGACTTCAAACGTTACTTCCCAACTTCAACCTTGGTAACAGGTTACGATATCATCTTCTTCTGGGTGTCTCGTATGATCTTCCAATCCTTGGAATTCACAGGTCGTCAGCCATTCCAAAACGTTCTGATTCACGGTCTCATTCGTGACGAGCAAGGACGCAAGATGTCTAAGTCTCTTGGGAACGGGATTGACCCAATGGATGTCATCGAGAAATACGGTGCCGATGCCCTTCGTTGGTTCCTTTCAAACGGTTCTGCACCAGGGCAAGACGTCCGCTTCTCTTATGAGAAAATGGATGCTTCATGGAACTTCATTAACAAGATCTGGAACATCTCTCGCTATATCCTCATGAATAATGAAGGATTGACCCTTGAGCAAGCAACGGCTAATGTGGAAAAAGTTGTTAACAAGGAAGCTGGAAATGTCACAGACCGCTGGATTCTCCACAACCTCAATGAAACCATCGGAAAAGTCACTGAAAACTTTGACAAGTTTGAGTTTGGTGTTGCTGGACACATCCTCTACAACTTCATCTGGGACGAGTTTGCGGACTGGTACGTTGAGTTGACCAAGGAAGTCCTTTATAGCGATAACGAAGAAGAGAAAGTCATCACACGTTCTGTTCTCCTTTACACCTTGGACAAGATCCTTCGTCTCCTTCACCCAATCATGCCATTCGTGACAGAGGAAATCTTTGGGCAAATCTCAGAAGGCTCTATCGTGACAGCGGAGTACCCAACTGTCAACCCAGCCTTTGAAGACCTTGCTGCCCACACTGGTGTGGAAAGTCTCAAAGACTTAATCCGTGCTGTTCGGAATGCGCGTGCGGAAGTAAACGTAGCACCAAGCAAGCCTATCACAATCCTTGTTAAGACAAGCGATAACGACCTGGAAGACTTCTTTAACAGCAATGTCAACTACATTAAACGCTTCACAAATCCAGAACACTTGGAAATCGCCTCAACCATCCCTGCACCTGAGCTCGCTATGTCAAGTGTCATCACAGGAGCAGAAATCTACTTGCCTCTCGCAGACCTCCTCAATGTCGAAGAAGAACTCGCTCGTCTCGACAAGGAACTAGCTAAATGGCAAAAAGAACTGGACATGGTCGGCAAGAAGCTCTCTAACGAACGCTTCGTAGCCAATGCCAAACCAGAAGTCGTCCAAAAAGAACGCGACAAACAAGCCGACTACCAAGCCAAGTACGACGCGACCGTCGCACGTATTGATGAGATGAAGAAGTTGGTGAAATAGATGGAAGAGTCCTACTCAGATTATAAGTCTTGGTATAATCAGCCTCCTGAAATTATAAATTCTAAAAAAATATGCTTGATTATTTAAATAATAATTTTAAGATTATTAAATTTTATCAAGATTTATATAAGGATAGAATTTCTGTAAAAGATCTTAAAAAAATAAGTGGAATAGTGGTGAATTTGATAATCTAGAAATTGTTGATCTTAGCAGGTTTAGAATATTTCTTGATGCTGTTCTTCTTACTTTTTAACAATGAGAAAGTTTATAAAAAAATATCTTTCAGATAAATTTGCTTTTCCAACCTTTTTTTGATAGATTAAATGATGAGAACCTAGATATACGTGAAAGAGAATTCTTAAAAAAATTATAAAAATATACTTAAAAAAAGGATGTTTAAGATACCAATTAATAAATTCGATTCATTTTTTTATTCCCCTTAATGGAGAAAAAAACGAGTTTGGGATCAATTTAAAATTGTAAGAAATGCTTTTTTTCACATATGCAATATGGTTTCTATGCAAGTGATTCATCTGGTTTTTTTAAGTAATTTTTCGATATATAATTCTGACAAAGGAAAACCAAAGAAATCGGTTTTGTTTTAGAACCCGTATTACACCTTTTTATTCAACAATTTTTTCAAATTATAGTTTCTCAGGAGTTCCATACAAACATACTTGGTTTGAATTGAATCAAGAGAATGGGCTGATTAATTTTAATCAGGTAACTCTTTCAGATAAAGTTAATACTAAATTTTTCAGGGTTTCAAAAAGATCATTTCATGAATCAATTTACTAGTATTTTTACAATCTGGAGATAAGACAACTATAGATAATTTTTTTGAATAACGATTCCTTTAATCGTAAAATAATTTCTATTTCGCATGATGAGATTGAGCAAAATTGTTTGTTTTACTTGCAAGAAAAAAATCATAAACTTTATGATCCGATTCATTTTTGCGAGTCAATAAAGTTTTTATTTGACTTTGAAACGGAGTTTTCTAATTTTTTAGTCCATCTAATTCAATTAAACGATAGACTAATAGACTATTTAAGGGATAGAAAGTTAGGAATTAATAGAATCAATGAAATTTTTTTAAAAAGCATTGACGAATTAACTGAGGATGAAAAATAAGTTCTTGTGTTTTAGATATTCTTTCGATTTATTAAGAATGTTTAATATCTCATCTCGTTTAGAGGATGATGATTTACCTAAAAATTCAGATACCTGAAATCAGTATAAAAAGGAATATACATACAAAAATCCTTTGGCTTTATATGCTTACTATAACAATAACAAGATTCGTCTTCAATTACACTCACACTATGACTTGAGATCCAATTATATTATGGAAAGAATAAGAAATGCAATGATGCATGGCAATTATTGGATAGACTTAAAAGAATCAAAATTGTTTTATTTTTTTGAGGATAAATTTAATAAAAGAAATGAGATAATTGAAGTTTCACAAAGTGTGCTAGAAAGTTTTGTTAAGCAAAAAATATTTCAAGATAGATGATACTTTTTGTATATTATCTTAGTAGATAATGCTAAAATTTTTTAGAACAGAATTTACCACATGACAAATTCAGTCAATTCTCGCCCGCACCAAGCCACCAATCGACACTATCGGCTGGGTAGCAAAGAAATAAAAAGTCCTGTCACTTTTTCCCATTTAACCTTTGACTATTCCGCAAAATTATCGTACAATAAAGAGTACATGATAAAATGAGGTCAGAGTCTGTTTGCTCTGGCGATAGTAGTAAAAATGAGGAGAAACGCTTTGGAATTAGAAGTATTTGCTGGGCAAGAAAAAAGTGAACTATCTATGATTGAGGTAGCGCGTGCTATCTTGGAACTTCGTGGTCGCGATCATGAGATGCATTTTAGCGATCTTGTAAACGAAATTCAAAACTACCTTGGAACATCAAACAGCGATATCCGTGAAGCTTTACCTTTGTTCTACACAGAGTTGAACTTTGACGGTAGCTTCATCTCTCTTGGAGACAACAAATGGGGTCTTCGTTCATGGTATGGTGTGGACGAAATCGACGAAGAAATCATCGCTCTTGAAGAAAGTGACGACGATGAAGTAGCACCAAAAGCTAAGAAAAAACGCGTCAATGCCTTTATGGATGGCGATTCAGATGCCATTGACTACAATGCAGATGATCCAGAAGACGAAGATGCATACGAAGCAGATCCAGCTCTTTCATACGATGATGAAAATCCAGATGATGAGAAAAATGAAGTGGAAGCTTACGATGCAGAAATTAACGAAATCGCTCCTGATGACTTGGGTGAAGATGTGGATCTTAACGAAGAAGACGACGAGTTTTCTGACGATGACGCCGAAACGAGTGAAGAAGAGTAAAAGACTTCACAGAGGAGATCGTAAGATCTCCTTTTTTTGTTGCTTGAGCAGGTCATCCGTTTTGATGCGGATCTTTAGTTGGTTTTCTGAAAACAATCTCCTTTTTTCATCTTTTACCACTTCGGGTTGACAAATGTTCTGCTTTAAGGTATTATATTGTTCGGGCACCTCTTTTAGAGGTCGGGGCTCCCTAGTTACTAGGGAGCTGTTTTTGTTTTTCAGGAAGTTTTTCTTGAAATGTCGTTATTCATAAGGGTCTTGTTTTCTATCTCCCCTCGTAGTTAACAAGGCCTTGAGCATTTTAGAAAGAGGAATCTATGTCTACGAAATATATTTTTGTAACTGGTGGTGTGGTATCGTCTATTGGGAAAGGGATTGTCGCAGCAAGTCTAGGCCGTCTCTTGAAAAATCGTGGTCTAAAAGTGACTATTCAGAAGTTTGACCCTTATATCAATATCGACCCGGGAACCATGAGCCCTTACCAGCACGGGGAAGTCTTTGTGACAGATGATGGGGCTGAGACAGATTTGGACTTGGGCCACTATGAACGTTTCATCGATATCAATCTCAACAAATATTCCAACGTGACAACTGGTAAAATTTACAGTGAAGTTCTTCGTAAGGAGCGCCGTGGCGAGTACCTTGGGGCAACTGTTCAAGTCATTCCTCATATCACAGATGCTTTGAAAGAAAAATCAAGCGTGCTGCTGTAACGACTGATTCGGATGTCATTATCACAGAGGTTGGTGGAACCGTTGGAGATATCGAGTCCTTGCCATTTCTAGAGGCCCTTCGTCAGATAAAGGCAGATGTGGGGGCGGATAATGTCATGTACATCCATACAACCTTGCTTCCTTACCTCAAGGCTGCTGGTGAGATGAAGACCAAGCCAACTCAACACTCTGTAAAAGAATTGCGTGGTTTGGGAATCCAGCCAAATATGTTGGTCATTCGTACCGAGAAACCAGCTGGTCAGGGCATTAAAAATAAACTAGCCCAGTTTTGTGACGTGGCTCCAGAAGCTGTTATCGAGTCTTTGGATGTCGAACACCTTTACCAAATTCCATTGAATTTGCAGGCACAAGGCATGGACCAAATTGTTTGTGACCATTTGAAACTAGATGCACCAGCAGCGGATATGACGGAGTGGTCAGCCATGGTGGACAAGGTCATGAACCTGAAAAAACAAGTTAAGATTTCCCTCGTTGGTAAGTATGTGGAGTTGCAAGATGCCTACATCTCTGTGGTTGAAGCCTTGAAACACTCTGGGTATGCCAACGACGCAGAAGTGAAGATTAATTGGATCAATGCCAATGATGTGACAGCAGAGAATGTAGCAGAACTCTTGTCGGATGCGGACGGAATCATCGTACCAGGCGGTTTCGGTCAACGTGGTACGGAAGGGAAAATCCAAGCCATCCGTTATGCGCGTGAGAATGACGTTCCAATGTTGGGAGTCTGCTTGGGAATGCAGTTGACTTGTATCGAGTTTGCTCGCCACGTTTTGGGTCTTGAAGGTGCCAATTCTGCAGAACTTGCACCAGAAACAAAATATCCTATCATTGATATCATGCGTGATCAGGTTGATGTTGAGGATATGGGTGGCACCCTTCGTTTGGGACTTTATCCGTCTAAGTTAAAACGTGGTTCTAAAGCAGCGGCTGCTTATCATAATCAAGAAGTGGTGCAACGCCGTCACCGTCACCGTTATGAGTTTAACAACGCCTTTCGTGAACAGTTTGAGGCAGCAGGCTTTGTTTTTTCAGGAGTTTCTCCAGACAATCGTTTGGTAGAAATCGTGGAGATTCCTGAAAATAAATTCTTTGTAGCTTGTCAGTATCACCCTGAACTTTCCAGCCGTCCAAACCGTCCAGAAGAACTCTACACTGCCTTTGTCACTGCAGCGGTTGAAAATAGCAATTAGAAAAAATCGAACCTTTGAGAATAATCTCAGAGGTTTCTTCTAGTATATTTAGGATAAGATTTGCAAAAAAAATAGATAGTGATATAATTAATATAATAATTCCTAAGGAGGATATACAATGAAAAAAATCACACTATTTTGTTTGTCTCTAGCAGGTTTAGTTTTACTGGCTTTCCCTCATTCAGGTAAAGCATTCGAATTGGAAGAAGAATGGGTTATTAAGGGTGGGGTTAAGTATCAAGATGGCAAAATTCTTCGATTTAATAATGGCCATGAAGTAGATATCAAAGTCTTGGATTTGCCAAAAACTGAGAAAGTCGAGTGGACGGTCAGTCTCAATGGTCAAGATCAGACAGTCAATTTCCTAGGTCAAGAAAAGGACAAGTCTATGGTCGGTACAGAGGGGCGTTACCTGAATTTCTACGTACCTTATGGCTATAGAGGAGATATCAAGGTCGAGGCCAAGAGTGGAAATGAAGTAAAGACCTGGTCCACTAAAGTGGTAGATGATGTATATAATGGTGAGAAAAGTGGCTACTACCGTATTGAAGAATCAAAAGACCATTACACCTACCTTGATACAAAATGGGACTATCAAACCAAGACCTACACTGCTACCTTACCAGAGACTATCAATGGTCAAAAAGTTTATGCTTGGAAAGACCTTGACAATGGTGAGTTAAAACTTACAAAACCAGAATCTATCAGTCATTCCTACAAGGGGGGAGGAGCCTTCCGAGAACTTTATCCGATTGTAAAAGCAGAAAGCTGGCTAAAATCAGACCAAAATTGGTACTATCAAAAACAAGGCCAACTAGTTCAAAATGCTTGGGTTAAAGACAATGGAACTTGGTACTTTATGAATGATAAAGGGATTATGTTTAATCGAACTTGGCTCTATCAAGGTGGCAAATGGTATGCCTTTAAATCATCAGGAGCTATGATTGCTAGTGATTGGCTTTACGACCAAGGCAAGTGGTACTATTTATCAACTTCAGGCTCTATGAAAGCAAGCACTTGGATTTTTGACAAGGGAGAATGGTATTATGTAAGTTCTTCTGGTGCCATGATTGCGAATGATTGGGTCAAAGACAATGGTAAGTGGTATTATCTAGCTTCATCAGGTAAGATGCTTCGCAATACCTACACACCAGATGGCTACTACGTTGGCAACTCAGGTGCCTGGCAATAAGAATAATACTCTTCGAAAATCTCTTCAAACCACGTCAGCGTTGCCTTACTGTAGGTATGGTTACTGACTTCGTCAGTTCTATCCACAACCACAAAATACTGTTTTGAGCAACCTGCGGCCAGTTTCCTAGTTTGCTCTTTGAGTATAAGAAGTCCTTTTCCTTTAAGGAAGGGGCTTTTTACTTGTTTTCTACGGCTTCCCTATTTGTCCTAGAGCCCTTTTTGTGTTACAATGAATGGTATGAAAGCTAAGAAATTATGGATGACTGGCTTGACTGTGGCTGGTCTAAGTGCCCTTGCTTTGGGGGCTAAAAAAGCAGCAGATAATCACAAGCTCATGAAGACTCAGGAAGAGTTGACCGCTATCGTGCGCGAACTTTTCTCAGATATGGGTGAGATTGCGACTCTCTATGTTCAAGTCTACGAAAGTAGCCTAGAGCGACTTGTCGGAGGAGTCATTTTCGAGGATGGTCGTCACTATACCTTTGTCTATGAAAATGAAGACATAGTCTATGAGGAGGAAGTCTTATGATTATTCCCAGTAGTATAGAAGAACTAGCAGGTTTGTCGAGCAAGATGGCAAGAAGGTTTTCCTTTTTGTGGCGGACTGGTGTGGCGATTGTCGTTATATCTATCCTGCCTTGCCAGAGATTGAGGAGACCAATCCAGAGTTCACCTTTATTCGAGTGGACCGTGACCAGTACATGGATCTAGCCAAACTCTGGGATGTGTACGGGATTCCTAGCCTTGTTGTGCTAGAAAAGGACAAGGAAATCGGCCGATTTGTCAATCGCGACCGTAAAAGAAAGCAACAAATTAACGACTTTTTAGCAGAACTGAAATAGGAGAAAAGGAAAGAATGATTTTTACATATAATAAAGAGCATGTTGGTGATGTCCTTATGATCATCGTGAAAAACAGCGGAGATGCCAAACTAGACGTGGAGCGCAAAGGCAAAGTAGCCCGTATTTTCCTCAAAGAAAATGGGGAAACAGTAGCTTGGAATATTTTCGAAGTTTCAAGTTTGTTTGAAATTGCAGAGCGTGGTCAAGTCTTTTTGACAGATGAACAAGTAGAACGTTTGAACCAAGAATTGCGAGCGGAAGGCTTTGCAGAAGAGATTGTCAATGACAAAGAACCTAAGTTTGTTGTCGGTGAGATTGTCGAGATGGTAGCTCATCCTGATAGTGATCACCTCAACATCTGCCAAGTTGCAGTCGCAAGTGACAAGACAGTGCAAATCGTTGCAGGGGCTCCCAATGCGGGTGTTGGGTTGAAAACCATTGTAGCTCTTCCTGGAGCGATGATGCCCAAAGGAAATCTTATTTTCCCAGGCGAACTTCGTGGCGAAAAGAGTTTTGGCATGATGTGCAGCCCTCGTGAATTGCATCTGCCAAATGCTCCGCAAAAACGTGGGGTTATTGAATTATCAGAAGACCAAGTTGTTGGAACTCCATTTGACCCAGCCAAACACTGGACGGCCTAGGAAGTTGTCAGTATCTGTCTCGCTAGTATAGAAGGAAATAAGATGGCAAAAAATGTAGTGATTACAGGAGCGACCTCAGGAATCGGTGAAGCGATTGCGCGTGCTTATCTGGATCAGGGTGAGAATGTCGTCCTAACTGGGCGACGGACAGACAGACTAGAAGCCCTCAAGTCAGAGTTTGCAGAAACGTTTCCAAATCAAACAGTTTGGACTTTTCCTCTGGATGTAACGGATATGACCATGGTCAAGACTGTCTGCTCCGATATTTTGGAAACGATAGATCAGATTGATATCTTGGTCAATAATGCTGGACTGGCTCTTGGCTTAGCTCCCTATCAAGACTATGAAGAGTTGGATATGCTGACTATGTTGGATACCAATGTCAAAGGTTTGATGGCAGTCACTCGTTCCTTCTTGCCTTCCATGGTTGCAGCCAATCAAGGTCATATTATCAATATGGGATCGACCGCAGGAATCTATGCCTATGCAGGTGCAGCGGTTTACTCAGCCACCAAGGCTGCAGTCAAGACTTTTTCAGATGGACTGCGAATTGATACGATCGCAACGGACATCAAGGTGACCACCATTCAACCAGGGATTGTCGAAACAGATTTCTCTACAGTTCGTTTTCATGGTGATAAAGAGCGTGCTGCCACCGTCTATCAGGGAATTGAGGCCTTGCAAGCTCAGGATATTGCAGATACAGTGATCTATGTGACCAGTCAGCCTCGTCGTGTGCAGATTACAGATATGACCATTATGGCCAATCAACAGGCAACAGGTTTCATGGTTCATAAAAAATAAAAAATTTTCTCGAAAAGTTACAAATTTCTGTAACTTTTTTTGATTCCTTGCGAATAGATAAGTAGGAGGAAGAAAATATGTATAATAAAGTTATTCTTATTGGACGTTTAACGTCTACACCAGAATTGCACAAAACCAACAATGACAAGTCAGTAGCGCGTGCAACTATCGCTGTGAACCGTCGTTACAAAGACCAAAACGGGGAACGTGAAGCTGACTTTGTCAATCTTGTTCTTTGGGGGAAATTGGCTGAAACCTTGGCAAGCTACGCAACTAAAGGTAGTCTTATCTCTGTGGATGGAGAACTTCGTACCCGTCGCTTTGAGAAAAATGGCCAGATGAACTACGTGACTGAAGTTCTTGCCACAGGATTCCAACTTTTAGAAAGCCGTGCCCAACGTGCCATGCGTGAAAATAACGCAGGACAGGATTTGGCAGACTTGGTTTTGGAAGAGGAGGAATTGCCATTTTAATACTCTTCGAAAATCTCTTCAAACCACGTCAGCTTCGCCTTGCTGTAGGTATAGGTAACTGACTTCGTCAGTTTTATCCACAACCTCAAAACACTGTTTTGAGCAACCTGCGGCTAGCTTCCTAGTTTGCTCTTTGATTTTCATTGAGTATAAACATTGAAAAGTCTGAGTTGGTCTCAGGCTTTTTTATATTGAGAAAGTCAGACTTTTTTCTTGACTATTTCTGACCAAGTGATACAATAGAACTATAAATTAGCACTCATATATAAAGAGTGCTAATAATATGTAGTTTATCATGGAGGAAAACAGATGTTGAAACCATTAGGAGACCGTGTGGTCTTGAAAATCGAAGAAAAAGAACAAACTGTTGGAGGCTTTGTCCTTGCGGGCTCAGCCCAAGAAAAAACAAAAACAGCCCAAGTTGTAGCTACTGGACAAGGGGTTCGTACCTTGAACGGTGACTTGGTTGCTCCAAGTGTTAAGTCTGGAGACCGTGTCTTAGTTGAAGCTCACGCAAGTATTGATGTCAAAGATGGAGATGAAAAGTATATCATCGTTGGAGAAGCTAATATTTTGGCTATCATTGAAGAATAGAAGGAGAAAGTAAGTATGTCAAAAGAAATTAAATTTTCATCTGATGCTCGTTCAGCTATGGTCCGTGGTGTCGATATCCTTGCAGATACTGTTAAAGTAACCTTGGGACCAAAAGGTCGTAATGTTGTATTGGAAAAATCATTTGGTTCACCATTGATTACCAATGACGGTGTTACTATTGCCAAAGAAATCGAATTGGAAGACCATTTTGAAAATATGGGTGCCAAATTGGTATCAGAAGTAGCTTCAAAAACCAATGATATCGCAGGTGACGGAACGACAACTGCAACTGTCTTGACCCAAGCTATCGTCCGCGAAGGAATTAAAAACGTCACTGCAGGTGCCAACCCAATCGGCATTCGTCGTGGGATTGAAGCAGCGGTTGCCGCAGCTGTAGAAGCCTTGAAAAACAATGCCATTCCAGTTGCCAACAAAGAAGCCATTGCTCAGGTTGCTGCCGTATCCTCTCGTTCTGAAAAAGTCGGTGAATACATTTCTGAAGCTATGGAAAAAGTTGGTAAAGACGGTGTCATTACTATCGAAGAGTCACGTGGTATGGAAACAGAGCTCGAAGTCGTGGAAGGAATGCAGTTTGACCGCGGTTACCTATCACAGTACATGGTGACAGATAGTGAAAAAATGGTGGCTGATCTTGAAAATCCATACATTTTGATTACTGACAAGAAGATTTCCAATATTCAAGAAATCTTGCCACTTCTAGAAAGCATTCTCCAAAGCAATCGTCCACTCTTGATTATTGCGGATGATGTAGATGGTGAAGCTCTTCCGACTCTTGTATTGAACAAGATTCGTGGAACCTTCAATGTCGTAGCTGTCAAAGCACCTGGCTTTGGTGACCGTCGTAAGGCTATGTTAGAAGACATCGCTATCTTGACAGGCGGAACAGTCATCACAGAAGATCTTGGTCTTGAGTTGAAAGATGCTACTATTGAGGCGCTTGGTCAAGCAGCGAGAGTAACTGTGGACAAAGACAGCACTGTTATCGTAGAAGGTGCTGGAAATCCTGAAGCTATTTCTCACCGTGTTGCAGTTATCAAGTCTCAAATTGAAACTACAACTTCTGAATTTGACCGTGAAATTGCAAGAACGTTTGGCAAAATTGTCAGGTGGTGTCGCAGTTATCAAGGTCGGAGCTGCAACTGAAACTGAGTTGAAAGAAATGAAACTCCGCATTGAAGATGCCCTCAACGCTACTCGTGCAGCCGTGGAAGAAGGAATCGTTGCAGGTGGTGGAACTGCTCTTGCCAATGTCATTCCAGCCGTAGCTGATTTGGAATTGACAGGAGATGAAGCGACAGGACGCAATATTGTTCTCCGTGCCTTGGAAGAACCAGTTCGTCAAATCGCCCACAATGCAGGATTTGAAGGATCTATTGTCATCGATCGTTTGAAAAATGCGGAAGTTGGTACAGGCTTCAACGCAGCGACTGGCGAGTGGGTCAACATGATTGAAGAGGGAATCATTGACCCAGTTAAAGTGAGCCGTTCTGCCCTTCAAAATGCAGCCTCTGTAGCTAGCTTGATTTTAACAACAGAAGCAGTCGTAGCCAATAAACCAGAACCAGTAGCCCCAGCTCCAGCAATGGATCCAAGCATGATGGGCGGGATGATGTAAAAGCAACTTATAAAAAACACAAAAGGAGGGAAGAACATTCCCTCCTTTTAAGGTTTTCTCTTCTAAATAGATTTGAGCTCTCCTAACTTATATGATAAAATAAGACTATAAAAAGGAGAAGAACATGATCGATGTAGAAGAAATTCTGAGCAAGATGAATCTCAATCAGAAGATTAATTATGACCGTGTCATGCAGAAAATGGTTCAGGTTTGGGAGAAAAATGAGCAACGTCCAACTATTCTCATGCATGTTTGCTGTGCTCCTTGTAGTACCTACACCCTAGAGTACCTGACCAAGTACGCGGATGTGACCATCTATTTTGCCAATTCTAACATCCATCCCAAGGCAGAATACCACAAGCGAGCTTACGTCACCAAGAAATTTGTCAGTGATTTCAATGAGCGAACAGGCAATACAGTCCAGTACCTAGAAGCTCCCTATGAACCAAATGAATACCGGAAGTTAGTCAGAGGACTGGAAGAAGAACCCGAAGGTGGGGATCGTTGCAAGGTTTGTTTTGACTACCGTCTGGATAAAACAGCACAAGTAGCTATGGACTTGGGCTTTGACTACTTTGGTTCAGCTTTGACCATCAGTCCTCATAAGAATTCTCAAACCATCAACAGCATCGGAATTGATGTGCAAAAGATTTATACCACCCACTATCTCCCAAGTGATTTCAAGAAAAATCAAGGCTACAAGCGTTCGGTGGAGATGTGCGAGGAGTATGATATCTATCGTCAATGTTATTGTGGATGCGTCTATGCAGCTCAAGCCCAGAATATTGACCTGGTTCAGGTTAAGAAGGATGCCACAGCTTTCTTGTTGGATAAGGATGTTGAAAAAGACTATTCCCACATCAAGTTTACTGTCACTAAATTAGATATATAGCAATCAACCCAGCTGTAAAGCTGGGTTTTTAAAATAAAAAAACCAGGGCTCTCACCCCAGTTTGACAACTTTACCGATTCTTTAGTTCTATGTAGCGTTTGTACCAAATGTTGACATAGGCCTCTGAGAAAGGACCACGTCCATTGTTGATCCAATCAACAAGGATTTTAACATGCTCTTTCAAAATATAGTCTAAATCATCAGAATACTTCATTTTGCGTTTATGGCGCTCATACTCTTCAACGTCCAAGAGACGCTTTTCACCATCAGTGAAGACCTTGACATCCAAATCATAATCAATGTATTTCAGGGCTTCCTCATCTAGATAGTAGGGGCTGGCCATATTGCAATAGTAGGAAATCCCATTATCACGAATCATGGCAATGATATTAAACCAATATTTTTTGTGAAAGTAAACAATAGCCGGTTCTCGAGTCACCCAACGACGACCGTCACTTTCGGTAACAAGTGTGTGGTCGTTGACGCCGATAATGGCGTTCTCTGTTGTTTTTAGTACCATGGTGTCCCGCCAAGTACGGTGAAGACTCCCATCATGCTTATAACTTTGAATTGTAATAAAGTCGCCTTCTTTTGGAAGCTTCATAACTAACCAACTTTCTACAATTTATAAGTTTATCGTCTACTATTATATCATAAATTGGTCTAATTTTTTTGAATTTTACCTGAAAATGTTAAAGATATTCTCTGAGAGCGCTGGCTATATCCGAAAAATCATAGCCTTTTCGAGCTAAAACTTGGGTTAAACGCTGTTTAAGTTCGTAACTTTCATATTTGCGAGCGTATTTAGCATATTGTTTATCCAGTTCTTTAAAAATGAGCTCTTGAGTCGTTTCTTGGTCAACTTGACTATCCAAGTCATCAAAGGCACTTTTAGCATCGGGATAGGAGAAGCCCTTGTTCGTCAAGTTTTGGATAATCTTATCTTGCAAAGCGCGAGCAGGAAGCTTTCCGGTGTATTTTTTAAGCAGTTTCTTAGCTACACGTTGAGCAACTTCTGTATAGTCAAAATCCTTTAGAACACCTTCAATCGTTGATTTAGCAACTCCTTTTTGAGACAGTTTTTGAGCTAGCACATAAGGTCCCTTATCTCCAGAAAGTTGATTGGCATTGATGATAGAGTAGACATACTGACGATCATTTATCCAGTTATCTTCTTTAAGATTAGCGATAACTTGACTAGTGATTGTTTCATCAAGATCATACTTTTTCAGATACTCACGAACTTCCTTTTCGGTTCGAGCTTTAAATGATAGATGGTAGAGGGCGAGATTTTTACCATAAGAGAACTGGGCAAAGTCCTGAATCTCGGTAAGTTCCTCTTTACTAATGACCTTATCTCGAGATAGCATAAAACGGACAATGGTATCTTCCGTGATATAAGAGGTTTGCTGTCCATCTAGTTCCATCAAGTAGAGGCGTTTTTTCTTTTCAAGTTTTGTGATTTTCATAGTTCTATTATACCTTAAAATGTGATAAGATAGGGGTATGAATCTGAAAGTCAAACAAAAAATACCTTTAAAAATCAAGCGGATGGGCATCAATGGTGAGGGAATCGGTTTCTATCAGAAAACCCTCGTTTTTGTGCCAGGCGCCCTCAAAGGAGAAGATATCTATTGTCAGATTACTTCTATTAAACGTAACTTTGTTGAAGCCAAATTACTAAAGGTTAATAAGAAGTCTAAATTTCGAGTCGTGCCAGCTTGTACGATTTATAATGAATGTGGTGGTTGCCAAATCATGCACCTCCACTACGATAAACAGTTAGAGTTCAAAACGGATCTGCTCCATCAAGCCCTGAAAAAATTTGCTCCTGCAGGATATGAAAACTATGAAATCCGTCCAACTATCGGAATGCAGGAACCAAAGTACTACCGTGCTAAGCTTCAATTTCAGACTCGGAAATTTAAAAATCAGGTCAAGGCAGGTTTGTATGCGCAAAACTCTCATTATCTCGTAGAGTTGAAAGACTGTTTGGTGCAAGATAAGGAAACCCAAGTGATTGCGAATCGCCTAGCTGAACTTCTTACTTACCACCAAATCCCCATCACCGATGAGAGAAAAACGCTAGGCGTTCGCACCATCATGGTACGCAGAGCAAGAAAAACGGGACAAGTCCAGATTATCATTGTCACAAATCGCCAGCTTAATTTAACCCAGCTAGTAAAAGACTTAGTTAAAGATTTTCCAGAAGTCGTCACAGTTGCAGTCAATACAAATACAGCGAAAACAAGTGAAATCTATGGTGAAAAGACGGAAATTATCTGGGGCCAAGAGAGTATTCAAGAAGGAGTACTCGACTATGAGTTTTCTCTCTCCCCTCGAGCTTTTTATCAGCTTAATCCTGAGCAGACAGAAATTCTCTATAGTGAAGCAGTTAAGGCTCTGGATGTCAGCAAAGAGGATCATCTGATCGATGCCTATTGCGGTGTTGGTACGATTGGATTTGCCTTCGCAAAGAAGGTCAAGAGTCTCAGAGGAATGGATATTATTCCGGAAGCTATTGAAGATGCCAAGCGAAATGCTAAGAAAATGGGATTTGACAATACCCATTATGAAGCGGGAACAGCTGAAGAGATTATTCCACGCTGGTATAAAGATGGCTACCGAGCGGATGCCTTGATAGTCGATCCTCCTCGTACAGGCTTAGATGATAAGCTACTGGATACCATTCTGACCTATGTTCCAGACAAAATGGTCTATGTATCCTGCAATGTTTCGACCTTGGCACGAGATTTGGTTAAACTGGTAAAAGTTTATGATCTCCAGTATATCCAGTCAGTCGATATGTTTCCCCACATTGCACGAACAGAAGCAGTAGTTAAGTTAGTGAAGAAAAGAAAAAATCAACTTCACTGAAAAAAGTCCTTGACAAAGTTTGAAAAGTAGGTATAATAGAAAGAGTTGAAAAGCTCAAGGTCCGTTGGTCAAGGGGTTAAGACACCGCCTTTTCACGGCGGTAACACGGGTTCGAATCCCGTACGGACTATGGTGTATTGCGGCTAAAAAAACTTGAAAAAAGTTTAAAAAATCTGTTGACAGAGACAGGTAGCTGTGATATACTAATATAGTTGTCGCTTGAGAGAGAATGAGTGACAAAGACCTTTGAAAACTGAACAAGACGAACCAATGTGCAGGGCACTATAACTGAAGTTATAGTACTGAACAATGAAAAAACAATAAATCTGTCAGTGACAGAAATGAGTGAGAACTCAAACTTTTAATGAGAGTTTGATCCTGGCTCAGGACGAACGCTGGCGGCGTGCCTAATACATGCAAGTAGAACGCTGAAGAGAGGAGCTTGCTCTTCTTGGATGAGTTGCGAACGGGTGAGTAACGCGTAGGTAACCTGCCTGGTAGCGGGGGATAACTATTGGAAACGATAGCTAATACCGCATAATAGTAGATGTTGCATGACATTTGCTTAAAAGGTGCAATTGCATCACTACCAGATGGACCTGCGTTGTATTAGCTAGTTGGTGAGGTAACGGCTCACCAAGGCGACGATACATAGCCGACCTGAGAGGGTGATCGGCCACACTGGGACTGAGACACGGCCCAGACTCCTACGGGAGGCAGCAGTAGGGAATCTTCGGCAATGGACGGAAGTCTGACCGAGCAACGCCGCGTGAGTGAAGAAGGTTTTCGGATCGTAAAGCTCTGTTGTAAGAGAAGAACGAGTGTGAGAGTGGAAAGTTCACACTGTGACGGTATCTTACCAGAAAGGGACGGCTAACTACGTGCCAGCAGCCGCGGTAATACGTAGGTCCCGAGCGTTGTCCGGATTTATTGGGCGTAAAGCGAGCGCAGGCGGTTAGATAAGTCTGAAGTTAAAGGCTGTGGCTTAACCATAGTACGCTTTGGAAACTGTTTAACTTGAGTGCAAGAGGGAGAGTGGAATTCCATGTGTAGCGGTGAAATGCGTAGATATATGGAGGAACACCGGTGGCGAAAGCGGCTCTCTGGCTTGTAACTGACGCTGAGGCTCGAAAGCGTGGGGAGCAAACAGGATTAGATACCCTGGTAGTCCACGCCGTAAACGATGAGTGCTAGGTGTTAGACCCTTTCCGGGGTTTAGTGCCGCAGCTAACGCATTAAGCACTCCGCCTGGGGAGTACGACCGCAAGGTTGAAACTCAAAAGGAATTGACGGGGGCCCGCACAAGCGGTGGAGCATGTGGTTTAATTCGAAGCAACGCGAAGAACCTTACCAGGTCTTGACATCCCTCTGACCGCTCTAGAGATAGAGTTTTTCCTTCGGGACAGAGGTGACAGGTGGTGCATGGTTGTCGTCAGCTCGTGTCGTGAGATGTTGGGTTAAGTCCCGCAACGAGCGCAACCCCTATTGTTAGTTGCCATCATTCAGTTGGGCACTCTAGCGAGACTGCCGGTAATAAACCGGAGGAAGGTGGGGATGACGTCAAATCATCATGCCCCTTATGACCTGGGCTACACACGTGCTACAATGGCTGGTACAACGAGTCGCAAGCCGGTGACGGCAAGCTAATCTCTTAAAGCCAGTCTCAGTTCGGATTGTAGGCTGCAACTCGCCTACATGAAGTCGGAATCGCTAGTAATCGCGGATCAGCACGCCGCGGTGAATACGTTCCCGGGCCTTGTACACACCGCCCGTCACACCACGAGAGTTTGTAACACCCGAAGTCGGTGAGGTAACCTTTAGGAGCCAGCCGCCTAAGGTGGGATAGATGATTGGGGTGAAGTCGTAACAAGGTAGCCGTATCGGAAGGTGCGGCTGGATCACCTCCTTTCTAAGGATAAGGAACTGCACATTGGTCTTGTTTAGTCTTGAGAGGTCTTGTGGGGCCTTAGCTCAGCTGGGAGAGCGCCTGCTTTGCACGCAGGAGGTCAGCGGTTCGATCCCGCTAGGCTCCATTGGTGAGAGATCACCAAGTAATGCACATTGAAAATTGAATATCTATATCAAATAGTAACAAGAAAATAAACCGAAACGCTGTAGTATTAAAAGAGTTTATGACTGAAAGGTCAAAAAATAAGGTTAAGTTAATAAGGGCGCACGGTGGATGCCTTGGCACTAGGAGCCGAAGAAGGACGTGACAAACGACGATATGCCTTGGGTAGCTGTAAGTAAGCGATGATCCAGGGATTTCCGAATGGGGGAACCCAACAGGTACTACCTGTTACCCGCATCTGTTAAGGATGTGAGGAGGAAGACGCAGTGAACTGAAACATCTAAGTAGCTGCAGGAAGAGAAAGCAAAAGCGATTGCCTTAGTAGCGGCGAGCGAAACGGCAGGAGGGCAAACCGAAGAGTTTACTCTTCGGGGTTGTAGGACTGCAATGTGGACTCAAAGATTATAGAAGAATGATTTGGGAAGATCAGCCAAAGAGAGTAATAGCCTCGTATTTAAAATAGTCTTTGTACCTAGCAGTATCCTGAGTACGGCGGGACACGTGAAATCCCGTCGGAATCTGGGAGGACCATCTCCCAACCCTAAATACTCCCTAGTGACCGATAGTGAACCAGTACCGTGAGGGAAAGGTGAAAAGCACCCCGGGAGGGGAGTGAAATAGAACCTGAAACCGTGTGCCTACAACAAGTTCGAGCCCGTTAATGGGTGAGAGCGTGCCTTTTGTAGAATGAACCGGCGAGTTACGATATGATGCGAGGTTAAGTTGAAGAGACGGAGCCGCAGGGAAACCGAGTCTGAATAGGGCGCCTTAGTATCATGTCGTAGACCCGAAACCATGTGACCTACCCATGAGCAGGTTGAAGGTGCGGTAAGACGCACTGGAGGACCGAACCAGGGCACGTTGAAAAGTGCTTGGATGACTTGTGGGTAGCGGAGAAATTCCAAACGAACTTGGAGATAGCTGGTTCTCTCCGAAATAGCTTTAGGGCTAGCGTCGACATAAAGATTCTTGGAGGTAGAGCACTGTTTGGGTGAGGGGTCCATCCCGGATTACCAATCTCAGATAAACTCCGAATGCCAATGAATTATGGTCGGCAGTCAGACTGCGAGTGCTAAGATCCGTAGTCGAAAGGGAAACAGCCCAGACCACCAGCTAAGGTCCCAAAATAATTGTTAAGTGGAAAAGGATGTGGGGTTGCACAGACAACTAGGATGTTAGCTTAGAAGCAGCTATTCATTCAAAGAGTGCGTAATAGCTCACTAGTCGAGTGACCCTGCGCCGAAAATGTACCGGGGCTAAAACAATTTACCGAAGCTGTGGATACCTTTATAGGTATGGTAGGAGAGCGTTCTATGTGTGAAGAAGGTATACCGTGAGGAGTGCTGGAACGCATAGAAGTGAGAATGCCGGTATGAGTAGCGAAAGACAGGTGAGAATCCTGTCCACCGTAAGACTAAGGTTTCCAGGGGAAGGCTCGTCCGCCCTGGGTTAGTCGGGACCTAAGGAGAGACCGAAAGGTGTATCCGATGGACAACAGGTTGATATTCCTGTACTAGAGTATGTAGTGATGGAGGGACGCAGTAGGCTAACTAAAGCAGACGAATGGAAGTGTCTGTCTAAGCAGTGAGGTGTGAATTGAGTTAAATGCTTAGTTCTATAACATTGAGCTGTGATGGGGAGCGAAGTTTAGTAGCGAAGTTAGTGACGTCACACTGCCAAGAAAAGCTTCTAGCGTTTAAACATACTCTACCCGTACCGCAAACCGACACAGGTAGTCGAGGCGAGTAGCCTCAGGTGAGCGAGAGAACTCTCGTTAAGGAACTCGGCAAAATGACCCCGTAACTTCGGGAGAAGGGGTGCTGACTTTATGTCAGCCGCAGTGAATAGGCCCAAGCAACTGTTTATCAAAAACACAGCTCTCTGCTAAATCGTAAGATGATGTATAGGGGGTGACGCCTGCCCGGTGCTGGAAGGTTAAGAGGAGTGCTTAGGAGTAATCCGAAGGTATGAATTGAAGCCCCAGTAAACGGCGGCCGTAACTATAACGGTCCTAAGGTAGCGAAATTCCTTGTCGGGTAAGTTCCGACCCGCACGAAAGGCGTAATGATTTGGGCACTGTCTCAACGAGAGACTCGGTGAAATTTTAGTACCTGTGAAGATGCAGGTTACCCGCGACAGGACGGAAAGACCCCATGGAGCTTTACTGCAGTTTGATATTGAGTGTCTGTACCACATGTACAGGATAGGTAGGAGTCTATGAGATCGGGACGCCAGTTTCGAAGGAGACGTTGTTGGGATACTACCCTTGTGTTATGGCCACTCTAACCCGGATAGGTTATCCCTATCGGAGACAGTGTCTGACGGGCAGTTTGACTGGGGCGGTCGCCTCCTAAAAAGGTAACGGAGGCGCCCAAAGGTTCCCCTCAGAATGGTTGGAAATCATTCGCAGAGTGTAAAGGTATAAGGGAGCTTGACTGCGAGAGCTACAACTCGAGCAGGGACGAAAGTCGGGCTTAGTGATCCGGTGGTTCCGTATGGAAGGGCCATCGCTCAACGGATAAAAGCTACCCTGGGGATAACAGGCTTATCTCCCCCAAGAGTTCACATCGACGGGGAGGTTTGGCACCTCGATGTCGGCTCGTCGCATCCTGGGGCTGTAGTCGGTCCCAAGGGTTGGGCTGTTCGCCCATTAAAGCGGCACGCGAGCTGGGTTCAGAACGTCGTGAGACAGTTCGGTCCCTATCCGTCGCGGGCGTAGGAAATTTGAGAGGATCTGCTCCTAGTACGAGAGGACCAGAGTGGACTTACCGCTGGTGTACCAGTTGTCTTGCCAAAGGCATCGCTGGGTAGCTATGTAGGGAAGGGATAAACGCTGAAAGCATCTAAGTGTGAAACCCACCTCAAGATGAGATTTCCCATGATTTTATATCAGTAAGAGCCCTGAGAGATGATCAGGTAGATAGGTTAGAAGTGGAAGTGTGGCGACACATGTAGCGGACTAATACTAATAGCTCGAGGACTTATCCAAAGTAACTGAGAATACGAAGTGTGAGGTTTTCTTGGTATTTGATAGATATTCAATTTTGAGTAGGTATTACTCAGAGTTAAGTGACGATAGCCTAGGAGATACACCTGTACCCATGCCGAACACAGCAGTTAAGCCCTAGAACGCCGGAAGTAGTTGGGGGTTGCCCCCTGTGAGATATGGAAGTCGCTTAGCTCGAGGGAGTTTAGCTTAGTTGTAATTGAGAGGAAATCGAAATTACAATCGGCGGATGAGAGAAACGAAGTTTCTTACCGTTGGCTGAGCTAGACTCCGCCCTTTGGGAGTTTAGCTCAGCTGGGAGAGCATCTGCCTTACAAGCAGAGGGTCAGCGGTTCGATCCCGTTAACTCCCATAGGTCCCGTAGTGTAGCGGTTATCACGTCGCCCTGTCACGGCGAAGATCGCGGGTTCGATTCCCGTCGGGACCGTTTAAGATAACGGAAGTTATTTTAGACTCGTTAGCTCAGTTGGTAGAGCAATTGACTTTTAATCAATGGGTCACTGGTTCGAGCCCAGTACGGGTCATATTTGCGGGTTTGGCGGAATTGGCAGACGCACCAGATTTAGGATCTGGCGCTTAACGGCGTGGGGGTTCAAGTCCCTTAACCCGCATAATAGAAATCAGCCGGCTTAGCTCAGTTGGTAGAGCATCTGATTTGTAATCAGAGGGTCGCGTGTTCAAGTCATGTAGCCGGCATTTTTTTATATAGACTAAGAGGTCGATGCGAACGTAGTTCAGTGGTAGAACACCACCTTGCCAAGGTGGGGGTCGCGGGTTCGAATCCCGTCGTTCGCTTAGAGAGGCCGGGGTGGCGGAACTGGCAGACGCACAGGACTTAAAATCCTGCGATTGGTAACGATCGTACCGGTTCGATTCCGGTCCTCGGCATATAATGATGAGCACCCTTAGCTCAACTGGATAGAGTACCTGACTACGAATCAGGCGGTTAGAGGTTCGACTCCTCTAGGGTGCATTTTTTTATTTAACGCGGGAAGTAGCTCAGCTTGGTAGAGTACTTGGTTTGGGACCAAGGTGTCGCAGGTTCGAATCCTGTCTTCCCGATTCATGGCGGTGTAGCTCAGCTGGCTAGAGCGTCCGGTTCATACCCGGGAGGTCGGGGGTTCGATCCCCTTCGCCGCTATATTGATCTTGTTGGACCTTTAGCTCAGCTGGTTAGAGCTCTCGGCTCATAACCGAGTGGTCGTAGGTTCAAGTCCTACAAGGTCCATTGTAAATAATGGAGGATTACCCAAGTCCGGCTGAAGGGAACGGTCTTGAAAAACCGTCAGGCGTGTAAAAGCGTGCGTGGGTTCGAATCCCACATCCTCCTTTTTATATTAACGCGGGATGGAGCAGCTCGGTAGCTCGTCGGGCTCATAACCCGAAGGTCGTAGGTTCAAATCCTGCTCCCGCAATTTGGCTCGGTAGCTCAGTTGGTAGAGCAATGGATTGAAGCTCCATGTGTCGGCGGTTCGATTCCGTCTCGCGCCATATTTTATTTTATTAAGCGGGTGTAGTTTAGTGGTAAAACTACAGCCTTCCAAGCTGTTGTCGCGAGTTCGATTCTCGTCACCCGCTTTGAACGAAAGTTCATACCAAGTTTTGGAACTTGGGCGCGTAGCTCAGGTGGTTAGAGCGCACGCCTGATAAGCGTGAGGTCGGTGGTTCGAGTCCACTCGTGCCCATTAATAGGAGAATTACTCAAGAGGCTGAAGAGGACGGTTTGCTAAATCGTTAGGTCGGGTAACCGGCGCGGGGGTTCGAATCCCCCATTCTCCGTAAGTTAAGAGAGCTGTTAGGCTCTTTTTTTGTAAGCAAATCCCCCTTCTAAATCGTTAAAAGGGGGATTTGTTTATTACCAACTTGTTAGTGATATTTCTCCGCTATTTAGCCAGATAGTATGTTTATCTTCAAGTTCGACTTGAAGTTGACCAGATTCTGAGATTTCTTTTGCAAGACCTTTATTCAATTTTCCATCTAGCTGGAAGGTAACTTCTTTTCCAAGAACGATTGATCTTTCTTTATAGATATAAAGTAGTTCATCTGAATCCGTATTGTAGAAACAATTCCATATTTCGCTGATGAGCTCATTACGACTAATTGGTGCAGGTGCCATAAATAGGCTGCCTGCTTTTTCTTTTAGGTCATCTGGGAAGTCTGCTATAGAAAAATTTATACCAAGTCCGATAATGACATCTGTAACCAAGCCTGTCTCAACTGATGTCATTGCTTCGGTGAGGATACCTGCTATCTTTTTATTTTTTAAGTAGATGTCATTTACCCATTTGATATCGACTTCTATCATAGTTAGATTTTTAATGGCTTTGTAGACTGCTGCGGCAACAAGAAGTGTATAGGATGGAAGTTTTTCATAGGGAAGATTGGGTTGAATATGCAGGGACATATAGATCCCACCCTGAGATGGTGAATAGTAGGGACGCTGAAAGCGGCCACGACCTGCTGTTTGACAGGTTGAAAGATAGAGTGTATTTCCTTTGTTTCCAGCCTCAATCCCTTCTTTTGCATCTGTTTGTGTTGATTTGGTCTCAGGTTTGTAGCGAATGGTTAAGTTGGTTTTCTCCTGAATCAAATCAGGCAATATCAGATCGCCTTGAATAAGCTTGTATCCTCTATTTTTGATACTGTCAATTTCTAGGCCTTCTTGTTGAAGACGTTGGATCGCTTTCCATATGGATGTACGGCTTAAATTCAGTTCTTCTCCGATTTTTTCTCCGCTAACATAATCGTTTTCTCTAGCTAATATTTGGTAAACTAGTTGGTGTGATTTCATTGATTTTCCTTTTAACTGTCTTTCAATTGTAGTTATTTTCAACTTTATTATATTCTACCATAGCTTTTCCTTTTTTAGAAGTTTTCTTCTTTTTCTCTAGCAACTACTGGACTGGAATGTCTTTGAATATAACAGAGTATACTTTGATACTTCCGTAAAAGTTTTTTCTTTTTGATAACGTGTTCATTGTTCCCAAATGACGGAAAAAATGGTAGAATATAAAGATAGTTTAGCATTTATCTTCTGGAGAAATCCAGAACAGAAAGGATCCGTTTTGAAATCAATTGGATTACTGGATAAGATAAGAGGGCTTTCGAAAAAAGATTTCTTTTTGTATCTGATGATCATGAGTATCTTTTTACCTTTTTATTTGTTCTTATCACTCTTTGCTTTATATTTGATAGGTTTACTTGTTACTGGGGAGATGAAGGGAATTATCAAAGGATTAGCCAAACATCCTGTACTTCTCTTTTTTATTGCCTACAGTAGTGTCATTTCCATCGTCGCCAAGAACTGGCTTGGTCTAGCAGCATCTTTCCTGATGCTCCTATTTCTTATTTTCTTTAGTTTTTACCAGAAGCGTCTGACGCATGCTTTCTTTCGACTGATACTCCAGACGGTTTTGTTTGGTAGTGTTGTCTCTGCCGCTTTTGCTACTTTGGAGCATTTCCAAATTGTAAAGAAATTTAACTATGCCTTTCTTTCACCAAATATGCAAGTATGGCACCAAAACCGTGCAGAGGTCACCTTCTTTAATCCTAACTACTATGGGATCATTTGTTGCTTCTGTATCATGATTGCCTTTTATCTCTTTACAACGACGAAGCTAAGATGGTTGAAAGTCTTTTGTGTGCTAGCAGGTTTTGTAAATCTTTTTGGTTTAAATTTCACGCAAAATAGAACAGCCTTTCCTGCTATTATCGCTGGAGCCATCATTTATCTCTTTACGACCATTAAAAACTGGAAGGCCTTTTGGCTTAGTATTGGGGTCTTTGCGATTGGCTTGAGTTTCCTTTTTTCTAGTGATTTGGGAGTTCGGATGGGAACTTTAGATTCTTCTATGGAAGAACGCATTTCTATCTGGGATGCTGGGATGGCCTTGTTTAAGCAAAATCCTTTTTGGGGGGAGGGGCCATTGACCTATATGCACTCTTATCCTCGGATAAATGCTCCTTATCATGAACATGCTCACAGCCTTTATATTGATACGATTCTGAGTTACGGAATTGTGGGAACCATTTTATTAGCTTTGTCTTCTGTTGCTCCTGTTCGTTTGATGATGGATATGAGTCAGGAGTCGGGGAAACGTCCAATTATCGGTCTTTATCTATCTTTCCTTACAGTGGTTGCTGTGCATGGAATCTTTGACTTGGCCCTTTTCTGGATTCAGTCAGGTTTCATTTTCTTGTTAGTTATGTGCAGTATTCCATTGGAGCGTCGAACTTTGGTATCAGACATGACGGATTAAGTTTATAAGATTGAAATCTTCTACCTTGAGTAGGAGATTTTTTACTGAGAAAAATTAGTTCTAAGTCGAAATAGTTGACAATTGGAATAATAAGTATTATAATATTTTTTATTCGTATCGATATAGAAATAAATTGGAGGTTTCATGAAATATTGTCATTTGGTAGCCCATCATATTCGTTTGTTGAATGGGCGGATTTTTCAAAAGTTACTGAGACAAGACCCTGACTCTCTTTATCGGAGTGAGCAGGGAAAGATTTTAGCGGTTTTATGGAATAGTAAGACGGGCTGTGCAACTGCGACAGATATTGCGCTTGCGACTGGGCTTGCTAATAATACGTTGACGACTATGATAAAAAAGTTAGAGGAGCAAAATCTTATAACTGTCAGTCCGTGTGGAGAAGATAAGCGTAAGAAGTATTTAGTTTTAACAGAGTTGGGCAAGTCCCAGAAAGAAGTTGGGCAACGTGTCAGTCAGAGATTGGATACTATCTGTTACAAAAGGATTTTTCAGAGGAAGAAATTCGTCAGTTTGAAGGTTTTCAAGAAAGAATTTTTGGCTAATCTGAAAGAGAAGGAAAATGAGGTTTAGAGTGGGGTAAATTAGTTATTAAAAGGTTGGTAACTTGACCAACCGAGGAAAAATTTTAAATTGAGGACAAAGAATGATTGAATACAAAAAAATGTAGCGCTACGCTATACAGAAAAAAAGATGTTTTTGAGAGATGTCAATTTACAGATTGAGAATGGGGAGTTCATGGTTTTAGTTGGGCCTTCTGGGTCTGGTAAGACGACCATGATCAAGATGATTAACCGTCTTTTGGAACCAACTGATGGAAATATATACATGGATGGTAAGCGCATCAAAGACTATGATGAGCGTGAGCTTCGTCTTTCTACTGGTTATGTTTTTACAGGCCATTGCTCTGTTTCCCAATCTAACGGTTGCGGAAAAATATTGCCCTCATTCCTGAGATGAAGGGCTGGAGCAAGGAAGAAATTGCTCAGAAAACAGAAGAGCTTTTTGGCTAAAGTTGGTTTACCAGTGGCTGAGTATGGCCATCGACTTCCTAGTGAACTATCTGGCGGAGAACAGCAACGGGTCGGCATTGTCCGAGCTATGATTGGCCAGCCTAAGATTCTCCTCATGGATGAGCCCTTTTTCAGCCTTGGATGCTATTTCGAGAAAAACAGTTGCAGGTTCTGACGAAAGAATTGCATAAAGAGTTTGGGATGACAACGATTTTTTTGTGACGCATGATACGGATGAAGCTTTGAAATTAGGGTGATCGTATTGCTGTTTTGCAGGATGGAGAGATTCGTCAGGTGGCGAATCCCGAGACGATTTTTAAAAGCGCCTGCAACAGACTTTGTAGCAGACTTGTTTGGAGGTGGTGTTCATGACTAATTTGATATCAACTTTTCAGGATCGTTTTTGGTGATTGGGTAACAGCTCTATCTCAACATTTGCAGTTGTCACTTTTTGACCCTGTTACTAGCTATTTTTTTATAGCGATTCCTTTGGCTGTTTATCTTCGCTATCATGAGAAATTGGCGGATTGGGTTTTGCAGATTGCAGGGATTTTTCCAGACTATTCCGTCCTTAGCATTACTGGGACTCTTTATCCCCTTGATGGGAATCGGGACCTTGCCAGCTTTGACAGCTCTGGTGATTTATGCTATTTTTCCGATTTTACAAAATACCATCACTGGGCTGAAGGGAATTGATCCGAGTCTGCAAGAGGCTGGGATTGCCTTTGGGATGACCAGGTGGGAGCGCCTCAAGAAGTTTGAAATTCCACTTGCCATGCCTGTTATGATGTCAGGTATTCGGACAGCAGCGGTCTTGATTATCGGTACGGCAACCTTGGCAGCCTTGATTGGGGCAGGCGGACTGGGTTCCTTTATCCTTTTGGGAATTGACCGCAATAATACCAGTCTGATTTTGATTGGGGCCCTTTCTTCAGCAGTGTTGGCTATTGCCTTTAACTTCCTACTAAAAGTGATGGAAAAAGCAAAATTGCGGACGATTTTTGCTGGTTTTACCTTGGTGACAGTATTGCTGGGTCTGTCTTATAGCCCAGCCCTTTTAGCACAAAAAGAGAAGGAAAACTTGGTTATTGCTGGGAAATTGGGGCCTGAACCAGAAATTTTGGCCAATATGTATAAACTCTTGATTGAAGAAAATACAGATATGACGGCAACGGTTAAACCGAATTTTGGGAAAACAAGTTTCCTCTACGAAGCTCTGAAAAAAGGGGATATTGATATCTATCCTGAATTTACTGGTACGGTGACTGAAAGTTTGCTTCAACCAGCACCTAAAGTAGGTCATGAACCAGAACAGGTTTATCAGGTGGCGCGTGATGGTATTGCCAAACAGGATCATTTGGCCTATCTCAAACCTATGTCTTATCAAAATACCTATGCTGTAGCTGTTCCGAAAAAGATTGCTCAAGAATATGGTTTGAAGACCATCTCTGACTTGAAAAAAGTAGAAGGAAAGCTCAAAGCAGGCTTTACACTTGAGTTTAATGACCGTGAAGATGGAAATAAAGGCTTGCAGTCAATGTATGGTCTCAATCTCAACGTAGCGACCATGGAGCCAGCCCTTCGCTATCAGGCGATCCAGTCAGGTGATATTCAAATCACGGATGCCTATTCGACCGATGCAGAGTTGGCGCGTTATGATTTGCAGGTCTTGGAGGATGACAAGCAACTCTTCCCACCTTATCAAGGGGCTCCACTAATGAAAGAAGCTCTTCTCAAGAAACATCCTGAGTTGGAGACGGTTCTCAATAAATTGGCTGGTAAAATTACTGAAAGCCAGATGAGCCAGCTCAACTACCAAGTCGGTGTTGAAGGCAAGTCAGCAGAACAAGTAGCCAAGGAGTTTCTACAAGAACAAGGTTTGTTGAAGAAATAGCTTGAAAATGCTAAACTCAACTTTGTTAAATGACCATACAGAAGAATGCTCAGACAATCTTGTCTGGGCTTTTTTGATATTAGAGTTACTGAATGTCTTTCAAAATGGAAAATAATACTCAATGAAAATCAAAGAGCAAACTAGAAAGCTAGCCGCAGGTTGCTCAAAGTACAGCTTTGAGGTTGTAGATAGAACTGATGAAGTCAGTAACATATATACGGTAAGGCGACGCTGACGTAGTTTAAATTTGATTTTCGAAGAGTATAAGAGGAAATTTTTAGGATTTTCTAAAATTTCACTGTAAATACACTTGACTATTCACAAAATAGGTGTATAATGTGTTGTGAACTACTTAACAAATAGAGATTTCCAGCTCATGTCGACTAAGGATGGAAATCCTGTGTATAGACAGTTCAGTAGATATATAATAGAGCGTTGCGTCCGAAAGTCTATCCAGACACGGCTCTTTAAAAACAAAAGGAGAAGATTATGAAAACAGAACCGATTCATCGTACCAGTATGTGGAAATTTAAGTTAAGTGCTGCCACCATGACTTTGATTCCCGCTGCCGTGGGGATTAACTATGTTGCCAAAGCCTTGGCGGAGGGGTTAAAGTTGCCCGTTTGGCTGGGGTCTTTGGGAACCTTTCTTACCAGCATGTTGGCTGGGCCGGTTGCCGGTGCCATTAGTGGTTTCATCAACAACGTGATCTATGGGCTGACCTTATCGCCAATTTCAACCGTGTATGCGATTACCAGCATCGGAATTGGGATTGCTGTCGGAGTTTTGCACGCCAATGGGTGGTTCTCGTCAGCGCGACGAGTATTTGTTTCTGCTATTATTATTGCCATCGTTTCAGCTGTCATTTCAACGCCACTCAACGTCATCTTTTGGGGTGGTCAGACCGGTATCGCTTGGGGTGACTCATTGTTTGCGGTAATGGTCGCCAATCATGCACCAGTGTGGCTGGCCTCATTTACCGATGAGTTTGTCTTGGATATTTTGGATAAAGTCTGTGTGGCCTACCTGGCATTCTTCATCTATCGTCAGCTGCCGAAGCGGATGGTGCACTTCTTTAAAAATGATAAATGATGACTGATCAAACATTTATTTCTGGAGCGCCACGGGTCAAGCTCAAGTGGTACCAGGTGATCGATCCGATTACTAAGCTCTTGTTCATCTTGGACATGACGTTGTTGAGCTTTGCCAGTATGAATTTATTGCTTCAGGCCGGATTAATTCTTGTCGCAACACTGCTATTGTTATTTTCCAAATTGAGTTCTACCACCTTTAAGGCACTGGGATTCAGCCTGTTTCTGATTTGCACCATGCTGATCATCCAAGGGTTATTTTACAGTCGGAATCAAACTGTGCTTTTTTTCTGTGCTTGGGGTGTCGTTCTACAAAGAGGGCCTGATTTACGCCACCACTCTGGGTTGTCGAGTATTGGTGATTATTTTTGACCAGTGGCTTTTTTTATGGTGACCACGAGTATTTCAGAAAAACGCGGCCTATTTGGAACTGTCCGGATTGTCTTATAAAACCGTCTACGTTCTGATGTCGGTGTGTTATATTTTTGCCGGAAATGATGCGCAATATGCGGAAAAATCCAGCAGGCACAAAAAAAGTTCGCGGAACCAATCCGCAAAAAAACGTTGATTCAGAAATTAAAGTCAGTCCCTGCCGGTTCTAATTCCATTGGTGATTAAGACCTTGGATCAATCGATGACGCGGTCGATTTCTCTCCAACTGAGAGGTTTTGATAATCTCAACCGGACTGTCAGAACCTCCCAGCGCGTGTATCGCCTGTCGCGGACGCTGCACATTGGTCTGACTGGATTGGCAATTTTATTGATTGGGTGGAAGATATGGACGAAGATAAACGGATTGTAATTGAAAATTTGACCACCCGTTATCCGGGTACTGAGCAACCACAACTGCGTCAGATTAACGCGGAGGTTCATACCGGCCAGGTGGTTGGGATTATCGGGAATAGCCACTCCGGCAAATCGACTTTGTGCCGTGTGCTGGCAGGGGTCATTCCCAAAATTGTGTCTGCTGAGATTGAGGGCGATTGGCACATGTTTGGCCAGCGAGTGTCTGACAATTGGCCCGTTTATAATGCCATGAATGGAGTTGTACTGCAAAATCCAGCTGGCCAACTAAGCGGGTTGGCAGACACGGTTGCCGATGAAATCGCCTTTGACTTGATTAATCAGGGAATGGCTGAAGGACTGATTCAAAAACGGGTTGAAGAAGTTGCCACGCAAATGGGGCTGATTGAACAGCTGAATTTGCGTCCCGAGAGCCTTTCCGGTGGTCAGATCCAGCGGTTGGCAATTGCCACGGCGATTGTGGCTAATCCGGCTGTTTTGATTATGGATGATCCGACCAGTGAGATGGATCCCCTTGGCCGCCGGCAATTTTTCCAATGGCTGGCCCAAGTCAAAGAGACGACTGTCTTCATTGTCACCAGTGAAATTGACGATTTGTGCGAAGTCGCCGACGTTGTGTGGGTGCTGCACGAGGGTCAAATGGTAGCCCAGGGCAGGCCGGGTGAGGTGTTTAATCATTTGGCAGCTGACTGGCAGATTCCAGCCCCGACAATCCAGCAACTTGCTCAAAAAATGGATTGGCACTTGGCTGATGGCCGGTATCCGGTGAATTACGCTGATCTGAAGGAGGTTCGTTATGCCCACAATTGAACTGAGCCACCTGACGTTCACTTATCCGGAACGGTCCTTTAGCTTGGATGTTGAAGACAAACACTTCGCCGATCCGATGGTGGCGATTGTCGGCCAAAATGGTGCCGGCAAATCAACGCTCTTCAAATTGTTGACGGGTTTGTTGACACCACAAACCGGTGTGATTAAGATCGATGGAGAAAATTTTAATGATCTTAAACCAGTCGAAAAGTTACTGAAGGTTGGGATTACTTTTCAGAATCCTGACGATCAGCTTTTCAACCCGACCGTTCAACGAGAGGTGGAGTGGAATGTCGCGCAGGTCATGGATGACCACGACACGATTACAAGGCGGGCTTTAGCGGCTCTAAAAAGAGTTGGCTTGGATGATAAAACAGCTGAAAGTCCATATGACCTGTCATTGTCGGAACGCAAGCTGTTGAGCGTTGCCACAGTTTTGGCAGTGGATCCGGCGATTTATTTATTTGATGAGCCGATGATGTCGCTTGATTGGGAAAGCCGGCGCAAGTTGACCGCAATTTTCCATCAGTTGGCTGATTCGGGCCACCAAGTTGTGACCATCACCCATGACATGGATTGGGTCGCCGCCGAGTTTGAGTCGGTGTATGTTATGGAACACGGGAAGTTTGGCTTCGCCGGCAGTCCACGGGAATTGTTCAGCAATCACGAACTTGTCCAGCGAGTGGGATTACTACCACCGCGGATTATGGACATAGCGGAGTCGCTGGGTGATTCACAGACATATTTATCGGTTAATGATTATTGCCAGAAAAATCGAGATGTATAGAAAAAGTCACCTCTGCGGGTTTTCCAGGTTGAAGGATTAACTTCAGCTTCTGGCAAGAACTCACATGGGTGACTTTTGTGTTTAATAACGTTTCATGATCATCGGGTGCTTCCTCAGATCACTCGGTTTGATTTTACTTTGTTTCATGGTCATAATCATATACCATTTCTTTTGGATTTTTTGTTTGACTAATACAAAATAGGTCTTCATAGGTCTTCGCATTTTTAGCGCCCATTAGGATCATCAGTATAATTTTCTGAATTAGGAGACTGTCCCATCACTATTCGAACTTCGTCTCCCAACTTACGCTGTTCCCATTCATCCGTGAATCCTTTAAATCGCAATTCTGGAACTTTCTTTTTAACTGAATCATCTATTTTCGCCATAGTCCCCACCATTTTATTGGTTTTTCTTGTTCTTCTATCCTTTTTTGATCTTTGATTTGTTCCTGCAAATTTTCCAACTTCTCTTTAAGAGCGTTCACTTCATCTTTATATTGATTGTCTAAGTGTTTGAATTCTGTTTCCTGTGAGGGCATTTTGAGGGCTTTTAAGTTATCATTTTCCGCCTTGTATTCTTCTAGCAACTTTTTATCTTGCAAGGCTAATCGATGTTACTGGTCTAACAAATTAGTTAGTTTTTCTATTTGTTGGTCTTTGCTACTTATTTGTTGGTCTTTGGTATTTGATTTGCTACTACTTTCTACTTTACCTAAAATTATTTTTTCTGCTTTAGAATTTATTAGATTAGACCCATTGGAACTTTTAAGCTGTAATTCTTTTGATAACCTTTGGTAGTGATATTGAATATTTTGTTTTGTAACACTCAACTAATCCGCCAGCTCTTTGATCGTTTTTAAGTCTTTACTCATGGTTTAAGTCCTGCCTTTTAACCGTTGGTAGATATTGTTCAATGGCTTTTTTGAGGTAGCGTGCGATATTATGCTTAGAATATTCTTCACGTCTGCTGGCAACATAAGACAAGTGGTCTTTAACACTATTTAGCCCTCTTAATTCTTTCAGTTCGTCATAGAGGGGGTAAACATGGACTTGCAATCCAGCCATGATTTTTGTATCTTGCATTTCAAACGGACTTAGCAACATATTTTCTAGCAATAGCGTGGTGTACTTGCTTTTCATTGCTTCAATAGCTAGCTTATCTTCGGTTTCTGCATTGCGTGCTTTATCTTCTTGATAGGTGGTATCTTCTAACTTATAGCTGTTATCGTCTGCTCGACGTTTCTTTCGTAACCAGATATCCAATGTTAAACCGTCCGCATCAATCGCTCGATAGAGATAATGCCAACGCCCCTTAATTTTGATATAGGTTTCATCCATTTTCCAAGAATAGAAGGACTGTTTATTTTTCTTTTTCCAGAGATGATAGAGGATTTTACTGTATTCTTGAACCCACCGATAAATCGTAGTGTGACAAACATTTATTCCACGGTCATAAAGCAATTCCTGAACTTCACGATAGCTCAGATTGTAACGTAGGTAATAACCAACAGCGACAATGATGACGTCTTGTTGGAATTGTTTGCCTTTAAAATGATTCATCTCTCAAGCCTTACTAACCTTTTTTCTGCTCTTTGAGAAGCTGAAGGTCGTGCTAGTAACTACCTATTTGGTTTGATTAATTCTGTTATTTACCTTATCTTGGCTTTGCAGAAAGGCTTTTATGGTGAGGTGCTGACGACACTTTACTTCACGGCCATGCAACCAATTGGACTTCTAGTGTGGATCTATCAGGCGCAGTTTAAAGGAAAAGCAGGAGTTTGTCGCACGTAAGCTGGACGGTAAAGGTTGGACCACGTATCTTTCCATTAGTGTTCTTTGGTGGTTGGTATTTGGGTTCATTTATCAGTCTATCGGAGCCAATCGTCCTTATAGCGATTCCATCACCGATGCGACCAATGGGGTTGGGCAAATCCTCATGACAGCTGTTTACCGTGAACAATGGATATTCTGGGCAGCTACAAATGTCTTTTCTATCTATCTCTGGTGGGGAGAAAGCCTGCAAATCCAAGGGAAATACCTGATTTACTTGATCAATAGTCTAGTTGGGTGGTATCAGTGGAGCAAGGCAGCAAAAAGCTCTTAAAAAAGTAAAAAAGGATCAGATGATCCTTTTTTGTATTAGAGCAAAATGAATAATACCGTAATGATAATAGCGCTCGTTATACGAACGATGTGGTGCGATATATGTTGACTTTCTTTCTGTTGGCCGTTCCAGTAGGCACCATAGCAGACGATACTCGAGCCCACAATCCATAGAAGAATGGTTGCAACTGGAACGAAGTAAAAGATAGCTAGAGCCAGAGAGGTGAGGCAACTGCCGACCAAGATGCACGTGTTTCCTAGACTGTAGTTCTTTTGTTTCATGGCTGAAAAAGCAGCAGCAAGGTGAAGCAATGAGAAGGCGAGAGCTAGTACAATTGTTAGTATTACTAGAATCATCGAAGTTAACATAGTTGGTTCCTTTCTGAGTTACAGGCTTAGTTATCAAGTGGAGTTGTAGAGGTCATCTCCATTACATCAAGGTAAAATCTCACCACTTGCTCTTCGGTATAAGATTTTCCTTTTTTTAGCCACCAAGTTAGAGTCTCGATAAAGTTCGTCACAACAAAATGCTGGAGGTAGGAGGCTGGAATGTTTGGGTAGGCCTCTTGCAAGTCACCCGCCACCATGGGATAAACGTGGTGTTCGAGTTCCTTGTGTAGTTGGCGGAGGAAGTAGTCGTTTTTGGAAAAAAGGAGACTGGCGACATGGTCCTGGTTTTTCTGAAAATGTAAAAAGATATGCGCGAGGTAGTCCTCGGTAGTAAAGTGTCCTTCCCTTTCAAAGAGATGATGAAAGAGGTAGCGACAGAGCTCATCTAAAAGGAGTTCCTTACTTTCGTAATGACAGTAAAAAGTAGAACGTCCAACATCTGCTAGGTCAATGATATCCTGAACAGTAGTGGCATCATAGCCCTTATCGTTCAAAAGTTGTAAAAAAGCTTGATAGATGGCTTTTTTAGTCTTACTAACCCGACGGTCTCTTTTTGGCATATAGACACTTGATACAAACTGTTCAGAACTGAACAGGACTGACAGTTTGCTTCTATCCTTTCTTTGGATTTTATTAGATAATACAAATGAAAGAAGTATGTATATACCCATTATACCAAAGGAGGGAGAGAAATGAGTCCTAAAACATCTATCTGGTTAGCTTTTTTCTTAAATTTAAGCTATGCGATTGTTGAGTTTATCGCAGGAGGAATCTTTGGTTCGAGTGCAGTTCTTGCTGATTCTGTTCATGACTTGGGAGATGCTCTAGCCATTGGTATCTCAGCCCTTTTAGAAACAATCTCAAACCGTGAGGAAGATAGGCAGTACACCTTGGGTTACAAACGTTTTAGTCTTTTAGGGGCCATGCTAACGGCTGTGATTCTTATGATAGGGTCTGTCCTAGTGATTTTGGAAAATATCACGAAGATTGCTCATCCGCAACCCGTTAATGAGAAAGGTATCCTCTGGCTGGGAATCATTGCAGTAGCTATCAATGTGCTAGCAAGTCTGGTAGTTCGTAAAGGAAAGACAAAGAACGAGTCAATTCTTAGCTTGCATTTTTTGGAAGACACTCTTGGTTGGTTGGCTGTCATCCTAATGGCGATTATCCTCCGATTTACAGATTGGTATATCCTCGATCCGCTTTTATCGCTGGTTATTTCTATCTTTATTCTGTCGAAAGCCATTCCTCGCTTTTGGAGCGCACTGAAGATTTTCCTAGATGCTGTGCCAGAAGAAGTAGAGACAGGGGATTTGGAGAAGGATTTGGAGGCTCTGATCAATGTCAAAAGTGTCAATCAACTTAGCATTTGGTCCATGGACGGTCTAGAGAATAATGCTATTGTCCACATTTGTATTAAGGACTGGGAACAGATGATGGAAACCAAAGAAGTGGTGCGTCAATTTTTAGAAGAAAGAGGCGTGCAGAATATCACTATTGAAGTGGATAGCAGTCAAAGTAATCATGCGCAACATAAGCGGAGGGTGAGAGAGTTAGAGCAGAAGCATGGGCATCATTAGTAAAAAGTAAAGAATGATTAAGCCCCTATGTTATTTGAAATAGAGTATTTTCTTTCCTGTTTAAATATCTTAAAAGTTTGATCCTATAAGGCTCTGTATAAACTTTACTTAGATGTTTGGTAATTTAAAGAATTTTTCGATTAGATACAAAATGTTTGACTTGGAGTCAACTCAAAGTTGTATAATAAGATGAATGAGTTATAGTTGCTTAAATTCAGTGAAGATAATGAAAGGAGGCTAGTATATGAATATTAAATCTGCCAGCGACTTATTGGGAATTTCAGCGGATACGATTCGGTATTATGAGCGAGTTGGTCTTGTGCCACCGATTACTCGAACCGCGACTGGAATTCGTGACTTTCAAGATCAGGATATAGAAGCGCTGGAATTTATTAAGTGTTTCCGTTCGGCGGGTGTCTCTGTAGACAGTTTAGTTGACTATATGTCGCTCTTCCAAAAGGGGGATGAAACGAGAGAGGAAAGGCTTGGTATTTTAGAAGACGAAAAGAAAAAATTAGAGGAGCGCTTGTCTCAGTTACAGACGGCATTAAATCGCTTAAATCTCAAAATTAAACTTTACAAGGAAGGAAAATTTTAAATGAAATCAGCAGTATATACAAAAGCTGGCCAAGTTGGTCTAGTAGAAGTGGAGCGTCCGCAGATCGAGGCGCCGGATGATGTCATTCTCCGTATTGTGCGTACCTGTGTCTGTGGTTCTGATTTATGGAGCTACCGCAATCCAGACATTGAAAGGGGCATCAAAATAGTGGTCACGAGGCAATCGGGATTGTCGAAGAAATCGGAGATGCTATTACAACGGTTAAACCAGGAGATTTTGTCATTGCGCCTTTCACCCATGGCTGTGGTGAGTGTGACGCCTGCCGTGCTGGCTATGATGGGACTTGTGACCGCCATATTGGAACCAACTGGTCAGGTGGTGTCCAAGCTGAGTATATCCGTTTCCACTATGCCAACTGGGCGCTGGTTAAAATCCCAGGTCAACCCTCTGATTACACAGAAGGAATGCTCAAATCTCTCCTAACACTGGCTGATGTCATGCCGACTGGCTATCATGCAGCGCGTGTTGCTAATGTGCAAAAAGGGGATAAGGTTGTGGTGATTGGTGACGGGGCTGTTGGGCAATGCGCTGTCATTGCAGCTAAGATGCGTGGAGCTTCTCAAATTGTCCTTATGAGTCGTCATGAAGATCGCCAAAAGATGGCCTTGGAATCAGGTGCGACAGCTGTTGTGGCTGAACGTGGCGAAGAGGGAATTGCCAAAGTCCGTGAAATCCTTGGTGGTGGAGCAGATGCAGCCCTTGAATGTGTTGGGACTGAAGCAACCGTAGATCAAGCTCTTGGAGTACTTCACAATGGTGGACGTTTAGGCTTCGTTGGTGTTCCTCATTACAATAACCGTGCGCTCGGTTCTACCTTTGCTCAAAATATTTCAGTGGCAGGTGGAGCAGCCTCAGTTACTACTTATGACAAACAAGTTTTGTTAAAAGCGATTCTTGATGGAGACATCAATCCAGGCCGTGTCTTTACATCAAGTTATAAATTGGAAGATATTGACCAGGCTTATAAAGATATGGATGAACGCAAGACCATTAAGTCTATGATTGTGATGGATTAACAATGAAAATCCTAATGGAGATTTGGGACTCCCTATTAGGATTTTTTGCGTTGGTATATTTGTTGAGTTATGGCAGCGTACTTTCTCTCAGAGTCAGTCTGGTTCCCAGCATGGTTAGGCTAGGGATTTTGCGACCGTGTAGAACTTCCTTGTTAAGAATATCCATCCCTGCTCGGCCCATTTCCTCGGTATAGACAGTGATACTGGAGAGGGGGGGATAGACCTGCTTGGTCAGGCTAGTGTCGTTAAAAGAAATGAGGCTGACGCGGTCTGGTAGGCTGATTCCAGCTTCTTGGAGGGCACGGAGGGCGCCGATGGCTAAACTATCGCTAGCTGCGAAAGGCTGGTGGGAGTTGTTCTCCTAGCTTGTGAATGGCCTCCTTCATCAAGTCATAGCCAGACTGGGCAGTAAAGCTTCCCTGAAAGACCAGTTCTTCATGGTAGATTCCTTTTGCTTGGGTAATATCTTTGAAATTTTCTAGCCGCTTATCCTGAATAATTTCTTCCTGGTCGGTTGTTTCCTCAAGGCCTGTTAGAATGCTAATCCGATCCAGTCCCTGACCGAGGAAATGGTCTACAACTTGTTTCACAGCAGTGTAAAAGTCAGTGATAATACAGGTATGACCTAGTGAGAGGGTATCACTGTCTAGAAAGACCAAGGGTTTTTGGTATTCTTCAAATGCAGCAATCTGAGCTCGGCTGAACTTTCCGATGCAGAGAATGCCAATCACTTCCTCACTTAATGTAAAAGGATGGTCATTAAAATAGCGCAAGATGTCATAGTCCAACTCTTGGGCTCTTTTTTCAATACCGAGACGAATCTGATAATAGTAAAGATCATCAAGCTCCCCCTTGTTCGCTGACCCATTGGATAATGGCAATCTTTTGCTTGGGTTTGTGGGATTCGCCTGTCTTGAGGTGCTTAGTATAGCCCAGCTCTTCAGCGACAGTTAAAATACGGTGTCTGGTTTCTTCTGTAACAGATAGACTCTGGTCGCGATTGAGGACACGAGATACGGTCGCGATAGAGACAGAGGCTAGCTGTGCAATGTCTTTTAAGGTAGCCATAAATCCTCCTCCTTTTAGGTTAGTATATCATATTTTTCTGCTTTTTACTGATAGTTTAGTAAAAGTTTAGTAAAAAGGATTGACCTTGGTAAATCCCTTGGATACAATAGAAGAAAACGATTACACGTTAAGGTGACTTAACGGACAGTCAAAGGAGAATTTATATGACACAAGATCTTACTACTGAAGCCCTTCGCAAAGACTTTCTTGCCGTTTTTGGTCAAGAAGCAGACCAAACTTTCTTTTCACCAGGTCGTATCAATTTGATTGGTGAACACACGGATTACAATGGTGGACATGTTTTCCCAGCAGCTATTTCCTTGGGAACTTATGGGGTGGCTCGCAAACGTGACGACCAAGTTTTGCGTTTCTACTCAGCCAACTTTGAGGACAAAGGTATCATTGAAGTTCCTCTTGCTGACCTCAAATTTGAAAAAGAGCACAGCTGGACCAATTATCCAAAAGGGGTCCTCCATTTCTTGCAGGAAGCTGGCCATGTTATTGACAAAGGGTTTGATTTCTATGTCTTTGGGAATATCCCAAATGGTGCAGGCTTGTCTTCATCAGCATCTTTGGAACTTTTGACAGGGGTCGTGGCAGAGCATCTCTTTGGTTTAAAACTAGACCGTTTGGATTTGGTTAAAATCGGAAAACAAACAGAAAATTACTTTATCGGAGTCAACTCTGGTATCATGGACCAATTTGCCATCGGTATGGGGGCAGACCAACGTGCCATTTACCTAGATACCAATACGTTAGAATACGACTTGGTGCCACTTGATTTGAAGGACAATGTCGTTGTTATCATGAACACCAACAAACGTCGTGAACTGGCGGACTCTAAGTACAATGAACGCCGTGCTGAGTGTGAAAAAGCTGTGGAAGAATTGCAAGTTGCCTTGGATATTCAGACCTTGGGTGAATTGGATGAGTGGGCCTTTGACCAATACAGCTATCTGATTAAAGATGAAAATCGCTTGAAACGTGCTCGTCATGCTGTGCTTGAAAACCAACGTACCCTCAAAGCGCAAGCAGCTCTTCAGGCAGGTGATTTGGAAACCTTTGGTCGTTTGATGAATGCTTCTCACGTTTCTCTAGAACATGACTATGAAGTAACTGGCTTGGAATTGGATACCCTTGTTCACGCAGCTTGGGTACAAGAAGGTGTTCTCGGTGCTCGTATGACAGGAGCTGGTTTTGGTGGCTGTGCCATTGCCTTGGTGCAAAAAGATGCTGTTGAGGCCTTTAAGGAAGCTGTAGGCAAGCACTACGAGGAAGTCGTTGGATATGCTCCAAGCTTCTATATCGCTGAAGTTGCAGGTGGCACTCGCGTCCTTGACTAGTTAAAAGGAGGCTCTATCGTGACCTTAGTAGATAAATTTGTAACACACGTTATTGCTGAAAGTTCATTTGAGGAAATGGATCGCATCTACCTGACCAATCGTGTCTTAGCACGGGTGGGCGAAGGAGTTTTGGAAGTTGAGACTGATATGGATAAATTGATTGACCTCAAGGACCAGCTTGTTGAGGAAGCCGTTTGCATGGAAACGATTGAAGATAGTCTGGCTGCGCGCGAAATTCTCGGTGCTGACCTCATGGACTTGGTAACGCCGTGTCCGAGCCAGGTTAATCGTGACTTTTGGACAACCTATGCCCAGTCACCAGAGCAGGCAATTGCAGACTTCTACCAACTCAGTCAGAAAAATGACTACATCAAACTAAAGGCTATCGCAAAGAATATTGCTTATCGTGTTCCGTCTGACTACGGTGAACTAGAGATTACCATCAATCTCTCTAAGCCTGAAAGGATCCAAAAGAGATTGCAGCAGCCAAGTTGGTGCAAGCTAGCAATTATCCTCAGTGTCAGCTTTGTCTAGAGAATGAGGGCTACCATGGTCGGGTCAACCACCCAGCTCGAAGCAACCACCGTATTATCCGTTTTGAAATGGCTGGGCAGGAGTGGGGCTTCCAGTATTCGCCCTATGCTTATTTTAATGAGCACTGTATTTTCTTAGACGGCCAGCACCGTCCCATGGCTATCAGCCGTCAGAGCTTTGAGCGTCTGCTGGCGATTGTAGAGCAGTTTCCAGGCTATTTTGCAGGTTCGAATGCCGACCTGCCAATCGTGGGAGGCTCTATTCTCACCCATGACCACTATCAGGGAGGCCGTCACGTATTTCCTATGGAATTGGCTCCCTTGCAAAAGACTTTCCGATTTGCTGGTTTTGAACAGGTCAAGGCTGGGATTGTCAAGTGGCCTATGTCAGTGCTTCGTTTGACTTCGGATTCCAAAGAGAATTTGATCAACTTGGCTGATAAGATTTTGCAGGAATGGCGCCAGTATTCAGATTCTGAAGTGCAGATTTTAGCAGAGACAGACGGGAGACCGCATCACACTATCACACCGATTGCGCGTAAGCGTGATGGACAGTTTGAATTGGACTTGGTCTTGCGAGACAATCAGACATCGCCAGAGCATCCTGATGGCATCTATCATCCCCACAAGGATGTTCAACATATCAAGAAGGAAAATATCGGCTTGATTGAGGTCATGGGCTTGGCTATCCTGCCACCACGTCTGAAAGCAGAAGTGGAGCAAGTTGCCAGATATCTTGTAGGCGATGATGAAGCAGTTGCCTCTTATCATCAGGAATGGGCAGACCAGCTCAAAGATCAACATCCGGACCTAGCGGATAAAGAAAAATCCCTTGAAATCGTCAAGGACTCTGTGGGCGCTATTTTTGCACGTGTTCTGGAGGACGCGGGGGTTTACAAGCAGACGGAACAAGGACAGGCAGCCTTTATGCGCTTTGTAGAACAGGTTGGAATTTTGCCAGACTAGGAGCTTTCTCCTTGCACAGTCCTATAAAAAGTAGTATCATAGTGTCGTTTGAACTATCAGGAGGAAACGATGAAAGATTTTCATTTTGATGCTATATCTGCCTTTGAAAATTACGAAATTGAAAAAATGAGAGATGGTCATGTTGTGGTGACGACCAAAGTGGTGGACTCGTCGCTCAACTACTATAGCAATGCCCATGGTGGCTATCTCTTCACCCTTTGTGACCAGATTAGTGGTTTGGTGGTTATCTCGCTGGGGCTTGATGGAGTGACGCTCCAGTCCTCTATCAACTACCTCAAGGCAGGAAAACTCGACGACGTGTTGACCATTAAAGGAGAATGTGTCCATCATGGACGCACAACCTGTGTCGTGGATGTGGATATCACCAATCAAGAAGGCAGAAATGTCTGCAAAGCAACCTTTACCATGTTTGTCACAGGCCAGCGGTCAGAAGACAGACAGGTAAGGATATAGATAAACAAAAAAGAGGCTCACACCTCTTTTTCTTATTTCTTCTTCCTGTTTAATACTGCATTGAGAACAATGGCTAGTAAGCTGGCTACGACAATTCCGTTTGAGAAGAACATTTGGAAGGCTGTTGGCATGCTGACAAAGAGATTACTATTGTTGAGTCCGACACCTGCAGCGATGGAGACAGCTGCGATAAGGAAGTTGTGTTCATTGTTAGCAAAGTCAACGCGGGCGAGGATTTGCATCCCTTGAAGGGAAACAAAACCAAACATCACCAGCATGGCCCCTCCAAGGACAGGGCTTGGAATGATTTGGGCGAGGGCACCAAACTTAGGAAGGAGTCCAAGGAGGACTAGGAAACCAGCTGCGTAGTAGATTGGCAGGCGGGTCTTGATACCTGACAATTTAACCAACCCAACGTTTTGTGAAAATCCTGTGTAAGGGAAGGTGTTAAAGATTCCTCCGAGAAGGACAGCTAAACCTTCTGCACGATAACCGTTGCGCAGGCGCGTGCTGTCGATTGGATCTTTCGTGATATCAGACAAGGCCAGGTAAACACCAGTCGACTCAACCATAGACACCGTTGCGATGATACACATCATGACAATAGATGAGATTTCAAAGGTTGGCATCCCAAAGTAGAGAGGAGTTGGGACATGGACAAGCGGTGCTGCCGCAACAGGGGAGAAATCAACCAAGCCCATGGAAGCAGCAATAGCAGTTCCAACGACCAACCCAATCAAAATAGAGATAGACTTGATAAATCCTTTGGTAAAGATGTTGATCAAGAGGATAATCAGAACAGTGATAGCTGCAAGCAAAAGGCTTGACCAGTTGGCTCTGGGACATTATTTCCCATATTTCCAATAGCGACAGGAATTAAGGTCAATCCAATCGTGGTAATGACAGAGCCTGTTACGATAGATGGGAAGAGATTGGCAACTTTTGAGAAAATACCTGAAATCAGAACCACATAAATCCCTGATGCGATAAGGGCACCAAACATAGCCCCACTACCGTGACTCTGCCCAATCATAATCAAAGGAGCGACGGATTGGAAGGCAACTCCGAGAACGACTGGTAGTCCAATCCCAAAGTATTTGTTGAGTTGGAGTTGAAGGAAGGTGGCCACCCCACACATGAAGATATCTGTGGAGATCAGGTAGGTCAACTGCTCAGCTGAATAGCCAAGAGCTGTCGCAATCATGATGGGAACCAGGATAGAACCTGAGTACATGGCTAGTAAGTGTTGCAAGCCAAGAACGGCTGCTTGTGAATGTTTTTCTTGTTTTTGCATTAGAGATCTGCCTCCTTAAATACGACCTGACCATTTTCAAAACGATCCAAGCGAGCCAGTGATAGGACGGGATATCCTGCTTTTTCAAGCAAATCACGACCATCTTGGAAAGATTTTTCAATCACGATACCAATCGCTTCAACTTTTGCTCCTGCTTGTTCGATGATTTGGATCAAGCCTTTGGCCGCTTGGCCATTAGCAAGGAAATCGTCAATAATCAAGACCTTGTCCTCAGGTGAGAGGAATTTTCCAGCGATGGAAACGGTGCTGGTCACCTGCTTGGTAAAGGAGTAGACTTGGGCAGTTAAGATTCCTTCGTTCATGGTGATGTTTTTAGCTTTCTTGGCGAAAATCATGGGGACATTCAAGGCTTCTGCTGTAAAAATAGCTGGGGCAATACCTGACGCTTCAATGGTTACGACCTTGGTAATGCCAGCAGAAGCGAATTTGTCCGCAAATACCTTACCAATCTCTCGCATCAAGCTAAAGTCAACTTGATGGGTTAAAAAGGAATCCACCTTGAGGATGTTGTCACTCAAGATATGCCCATCCTCAAGGATGCGCTCTTCTAATAATTTCATAAGACCTCCTAAAGTCTAAAAGATGCTTCATTTGCTTGTCTAGATGTTTCTATAGTGATTTAGTTTGCTAATAATGTATATGTATAATACTAGTGCGAGCGAAGCGAGTTTTACTAGATATTTCCCGCTGTAGTGGTATCATATACAATAATCTTGTTATTGTATATGACGGGATTTTTGAGAGTAAAATAGTTCGGGGAACTATTTTAGCCTAAGCCTAGAAATGAAAGAGCTAGGGGCTCAAAAATTAGGGATGAAATTCCCTGGATTCCTGAAATTATCCACAGGATAATTTCACTCCCGTCCGCACTAAATAAGGGAAATATTAAAAATATTATATTTAACCTTGAAGGCTAGCCTTAGCAAAATACTAAAAAAGGACCTACTTAATCCCCTAAGTAAGTCCCCAAAATAGGCATGGCCAAAACCATACCTCAAGCTGACATACTCATTGTTAGGTGTTCCGGCACCTTGTAGAAACGTCGTGCCAATTCACGACATAAACAAGTAAAATGATATTCAATTTTAAATAGGCTACTGCCAATGTTTTTATTTTACACCAATTAGCTTTATAAATCAAATATTTTGTTAGTAAATAGATCATAAAAGCGAACGAATAAAAGGCTGCAAGGCTAGAAAGTATTGTAGCCTTTTATTCTTCTATTCGCTAAATCTTAAAAAATAACCATCAGGATCCAAAATCGCAAATTCATGAGGGTAAATAAAGCTATCTCCCACTCGAAATTCTCTTTTGGTCAGCGGACGATGGATAGGATAGTCAGCTTCCAGCAGTTTTTGGTAGAGCTGGGGGACCTCCTTGATACCAAAGGAAATATTGACACCGCGCCCGAAAGGATAGGTTAGTTGGGCTAATTCTTCTGCGCTGCCTTCTTCTAGCATAAGTTGGCAGTCTTCAAGCGAGAGGAAGAGAAATTTCTCCTCTGGACGCTCGTATTCGACAGAAAATCCCAGCAAATCGCAGTAGAAGTGGCGTGACTTTTCGAGGTCAGATACTACAAATTCAGGAATGACAGCTTGATAATCCATTAGCTTTCTCCTTAGAGTTCAATTTCCAATACAATGGGCGTATGGTCTTGACGCGCACCCGAGTCAATCATGTCAGACTTGGTCACCTTGTCAGCCACGCGGTTGCTAGTGAGCCAGTAGTCGATTCTCCAGCCTGTATTGTTGATTTTAGAAGTCTTACTGCGTTGCGCCCACCAGGTGTAACATTCAGGCACATCGCCGTGAAGATGACGGAAGGTGTCAGTAAATCCAGTTGCCAAGAGGTTGGTAAAGCCAGCACGTTCTTCGTCTGTAAATCCTGGTGAACGGCGGTTGCTGGCAGGATTTGCAAGGTCGATTTCCTTGTGGGCTACGTTGTAGTCACCCGTCGCAAGGACTGGTTTTTCTTTGTCTAACTCAGCTAGATACTCAGCATATTTGACATCCCAGACTTGACGGTCACCCAAGCGTTTGAGTCCATCGCCAGCATTAGGTGTATAGACCTGGGTGACGAAGAAGTCGTCAAATTCCAGCGTAATAATGCGACCTTCCAAGTCCATGGTAGACGGAGCACCGATTTCTGGGAAGCTAATCGTTGGTGTGAGTTCTTTCTTATAAAGGAACATGGTTCCAGCATAGCCTTTACGAGCAGGTTCTTGGGAAGAACGCCAAGTGTTTCATAACCTGGGAAGAGTTCTTCTAAAATTTCCAAGTGTTTTTTTGTAGGCCCTTTTGCTGAAAGCTTGGTTTCCTGGATAGCGATAATATCAGCATTTTCGGCTACCAAGGTTTGTAGGACTTCTTGGGACAATTTTGCACGAGCTGAGTCGCTCGTTAGGGCCGCATTGAGGGAATCGATATTCCATGATATGAGTTTCATAAAGTTACCTTTTTCATTCAGATTACAGACTATATTATACCAAAAAAAGGCGCATTTCCCCAACGTATGGTTTGAAAAATCACCCTCTTTCGTTTATAATTAAGAATGATTTTATGAAAGGGAGTGAAAATACATGAAATTCTATTCTTATGACTATGTCCTCAGCCAAATCGGTCAGCAAAATGGCATCATGCTTGGTTTAGGGATTGTTTTATTAGCTGTGACAGGATTTTTGGCCTTCAAGGCTTATCATGATAAAAAGGGGACCAAATTTCGTGAGTTGGTCATGATTTCAGCCTTAACCTTATTAGCTCTCCTTTTGGTCAGCATCACGACTTATCAAAACAATCAAGTTTCTAACAATAAATTTCAAGCTTCACTTCATTTCATCGAGCTTGTTTCCAAAGATTTGGGAGTTGACAAGTCGGAAGTTTATGTCAATACTTCTGCAGACACGGATGGAGCACTCCTCAAGGTGGGAGATCGCTATTATCGTGCCCTAAACGGAAGTGAGCCAGACAAGTATCTCTTAGAGAAAGTCGAATTGTATAAAACAGATGCAATTGAACTGGTGGAGGTGAACAAATGACACTCAATTATATCGAAATTTTAATCAAACTAGCCTTGGGACTCTTTTCTCTGGTTTTCGTGATTAATGTGACAGGAAAGGGCAACCTAGCGCCTAACTCAGCAATAGACCAAATTCAGAACTATGTACTTGGGGGGATTATCGGCGGGGTGATTTACAATAGCGCCATCAGTATCCTTCAGTATGCAGTTATCCTGATTATGTGGACCATTCTGGTCTTGACTCTCAAATGGCTCAACAATAATGTTTACTTTGTGAAACGTTTGATTGATGGGAAGCCAACCCTGCTCATCAAATGGGAAGATTGATCCAGAAGCCTGCCGTTCGGTTGGTTTATCAGCAGCGGATGTAGCTCTTAAGCTTCGTAGCCAGGGAATTTTCCAAATGAAACAAGTCAAACGCGCTGTGCAGGAGCAAAATGGCCAACTCATCGTAGTCCAAATGGGAGATGAAAATCCCAAGTATCCTGTTGTCACAGATGGCGTCGTCCAAGTAGAAATTTTGGAGTCCATTGGTCGGAGCGAAGAATGGCTGCTTGATAACCTCAGCAAACAAGGATATGACAATGTGGCCAATATCTTTATCGCTGAGTACGACAAGGGTGTCGTAACAGTCGTAACCTATGAATAAGAAAAACCTGAGGTCCTTGCCTCAGGTTTCCATTTGCAATCAGAAAGGGAGTTTATGTCCATTATTCAAAAACTCTGGTGGTTTTTCAAATTAGAAAAGCGCCGTTATCTAGTCGGAATTGTGGCCCTGGTCTTGGTTTCCGTCCTTAATCTTATTCCCCCCATGGTTATGGGGCGGGTGATTGACGCCATCACTGGGGGACAATTAAGCCAGCAGAACCTGCTTTTGAACCTCCTTTATCTGCTTCTTGCGGCCTTGGGTATGTACTATCTACGCTATGTTTGGCGCATGTATATCCTTGGCACCTCCTACCGTCTGGGGCAGATCATGCGATCTCGCTTGTTTGAGCATTTCACAAAAATGTCGCCAGCCTTTTATCAGACCTATCGGACGGGGGATCTGATGGCACATGCCACCAATGATATCAACGCTTTAACTCGTCTCGCAGGTGGAGGAGTCATGTCAGCAGTGGATGCTTCCATCACGGCTTTGGTGACTTTGCTGACCATGCTCTTTAGCATTTCTTGGCAGATGACCATGGTTGCCATTCTTCCCTTGCCTTTTATGGCCTATGCGACCAGTCGTCTAGGGAGAAAGACCCACAAGGCCTTTGGTGAATCACAAGCTGCCTTTTCTGAACTCAATAACAAGGTGCAGGAGTCTGTATCAGGTATCAAGGTGACCAAGTCTTTCGGTTATCAGGCGGACGAGTTGAAGTCCTTTCAAGCAGTCAATGAATTGACCTTCCAAAAGAACCTGCAAACCATGAAATACGACAGTCTCTTTGACCCTATGGTTCTCTTGTTTGTTGGTTCATCCTATGTTTTAACCCTTTTGGTCGGTTCCTTGATGGTTCAGGAGGGACAGATTACGGTTGGGAATCTGGTCACCTTTATCAGCTACTTGGATATGCTGGTTTGGCCACTTATGGCCATTGGCTTCCTCTTTAATATCACTCAGCGAGGCAAGGTTTCTTACCAACGGATTGAGGAACTTTTATCTCAGGAATCACCTGTAAAAGATCCTGAATGTCCTCTGGACGGTATTGAAAATGGACGCTTGGAGTACGATATTGATAGTTTTGCCTTTGAAAATGAGAAAACACTGACGGATATTCACTTTAGTTTGGAAAAAGGGGAAACTCTTGGCTTGGTCGGACAGACAGGCTCTGGGAAAACATCCTTGATTAAGCTCCTCTTGCGTGAATACGATGTGGATAAGGGAGCCATTTACCTAAACAGTCATGATATTCGGGATTATCGTCTGACAGACCTTCGCAGTCTCATGGGCTATGTTCCTCAGGACCAGTTCCTCTTTGCGACCTCTATCTTAGACAATATCCGCTTCGGCAATCCTAATTTGTCCCTTTCGGTGGTCGAGGAAGCGACAAAGCTAGCTCAAGTTTACCAAGATATTGTGGACATGCCTCAGGGATTTGATACGCTGATCGGTGAAAAGGGAGTCAGTCTCTCAGGTGGGCAAAAGCAACGTCTGGCTATGAGTCGGGCTATGATTTTAGACCCTGATATCTTGATTTTAGATGATTCCTTGTCCGCCGTGGATGCCAAAACTGAGTATGCGATCATCGACAATCTTAAGGAGACGAGGAAGGATAAGACAACCATTATTACAGCCCATCGTCTCAGTGCGGTTGTCCATGCAGATTTGATTTTAGTCCTGCAAAATGGCCAAATCATTGAACGGGGCACGCACGATGACTTGCTAGCTCTGGATGGCTGGTATGCCCAAACCTACCAGTCTCAGCAATTGGAAATGAAAGGAGAAGAAGATGCAGAATAAGAAAGAACAATGGGCTGTATTGAAGCGCTTGATGTCCTATCTCAAGCCCTATGGCCTCCTGACCTTTTTGGCACTCAGTTTTCTCCTTGCGACGACGGTCATTAAAAGTGTCATTCCCCTTGTGGCCTCCCACTTTATCGACCAGTACCTCAGCAATCTTAACCAACTCGCTGTGACGGTTTTGCTGGCCTACTATGGTCTTTATATCCTGCAAACTCTAGTCCAGTATGTCGGCAATCTTCTCTTTGCGCGGGTGTCCTACAGTATTGTTAGGGATATTCGTCGCGATGCCTTTGCCAATATGGAGAAACTGGGCATGTCTTATTTTGACAAGACGCCAGCAGGATCCATCGTTTCTCGTTTGACCAATGATACCGAGACCATCAGTGATATGTTTTCAGGGATTTTATCCAGCTTTATTTCAGCAGTTTTCATCTTTCTGACAACCCTTTATACCATGTTGGTTCTGGATTTTCGTTTGACAGCTTTAGTCCTGCTCTTTCTTCCCTTGATTTTCCTGTTGGTCAATCTCTACCGGAAAAAGTCAGTGAAAATCATCGAGAAAACCAGAAGTCTCTTGTCAGATATCAATAGTAAGCTGGCAGAGAATATCGAGGGAATCAGGATTATCCAGGCCTTTAATCAAGAGAAGCGCCTGCAGGCAGAATTTGATGAAATCAACCAAGAACACTTGGTCTATGCCAACCGTTCTGTAGCCTTGGATGCCCTCTTCTTGCGCCCTGCCATGAGTTTGCTGAAACTCCTAGGCTACGCCGTTTTGATGGCCTACTTTGGTTACCGTGGTCTTTCTATTGGGATAACAGCTGGAACCATGTATGCCTTTATCCAGTATATCAACCGCCTTTTTGATCCCTTGATTGAGGTGACGCAAAACTTTTCAACCCTTCAAACGTCCATGGTATCTGCAGGTCGTGTCTTTGCCTTGATTGACGAAACGACCTATGAGCCTCTTCAAAAAGATGGGCAAGCTAAAGTCAATGAAGGCAATATCCGTTTTGAACATGTGTGTTTCTCATATGATGGCAAACATCCGATTCTGGATGATATTTCCTTTTCAGTTAACAAGGGCGAAACCATTGCCTTTGTAGGTCATACAGGTTCGGGGAAATCTTCGATTATCAATGTTCTCATGCGTTTTTATGAATTTCAGTCAGGCCACGTTCTCTTGGATGATGTGGATATCAGGAACTACAGTCAGGAAGAGCTGAGAAAAAACATCGGTTTGGTCTTACAGGATCCCTTCCTCTATCACGGGACTATCAAGTCCAATATCGCCATGTACCAAGATCTTAGTGATGATCAGGTCCAGGCTGCAGCTGCCTTTGTCGATGCAGATTCCTTTATTCAGGACCTTCCGCAGGGTTATGATGCACCTGTTTCTGAGCGTGGTTCGAGCTTTTCTACTGGCCAACGCCAGCTTCTTGCCTTTGCTAGAACTGTCGCCAGTCAGCCTAAAATCCTGATTTTGGATGAAGCGACAGCCAATATTGACTCTGAAACAGAAAGTTTGGTTCAAGATTCCCTAGCTAAGATGAGACAGGGTCGGACGACCATTGCTATTGCTCATCGCCTTTCGACCATCCAAGACGCCAACTGCATCTACGTCTTGGACAAGGGGCGTATCATCGAGAGTGGAACCCATGAGGAACTCTTGGCCTTGGGAGGAACCTATCACAAAATGTATAGCTTGCAGGCAGGGGCCATGTCCTAATACTCTTTGAAAATCTCTTCAAACCATGTCAGCTTTATCTGCAACCTCAAAGCTGTACTTTGATTTTCATTGAGCACCAGAAGGAAATTCTTCAAATCACAGATTTCTTGCACCGCCTTTTCCATTTTGTGGTATAATGAAAAATGTTGACAAATAGTATAATAAAAACAAAGGAGAAACAGCATGCTGAAATGGGAAGACTTGCCCGTGGAAATGCAATCAAGCGAGGTTGAGTCTTACTACCAGCTTGTCTCTAAAAGGAAGGGTTCGCTGATTTTCAAGCGTTGCCTGGATTGGGTTCTGGCCTTGTTTTTGCTACTTTTGACTTCTCCCATCTTTCTTGTCTTGAGCATTTGGATCAAGTTGGATAGCAAGGGACCTGTCATTTACAAGCAAGAGCGCGTGACCCAGTACAACCGTCCGTTCAAGATTTGGAAGTTCCGTACTATGGTAACGGATGCGGATAAAAAAGGAAGTCTGGTGACTTCTGCTAACGATAGCCGTATTACCAAAGTGGGGAATTTCATTCGCCGTGTGCGTTTGGACGAACTGCCTCAGCTGGTCAATGTCCTTAAGGGCGAAATGTCCTTTGTAGGCACACGACCTGAGGTGCCACGTTACACCGAGCAGTATAGCCCTGAAATGATGGCGACCTTGCTCTTGCCAGCAGGAATCACCTCTCCAGCCAGCATCAACTACAAGGATGAGGATACGATCATCAGTCAAATGACGGAGAAAGGTCTGTCAGTTGACCAGGCCTATGTCGAACATGTCCTTCCTGAGAAGATGCGCTATAACCTCGCCTATCTCCGAGAGTTTAGTTTCCTTGGAGACATCAAAATCATGTTTCAAACCGTGTTTGAAGTGCTAAAATAAAGTAGTCATGAGAAAATGAGTACAGATAAAAGGAGCAAATCAATGCCAAATTACAATATTCCATTTTCACCACCCGATATTACCGAAGCTGAAATTGCTGAAGTAGCAGATACCCTGCGTTCTGGTTGGATCACAACAGGTCCGAAGACAAAAGAACTGGAGCGTCGCTTGTCTCAATACACACAGACACCTAAGACTGTCTGCCTCAACTCTGCGACTGCCGCCCTTGAGTTGATTTTACGTGTTTTGGAAGTGGGACCAGGTGATGAAGTCATCGTTCCAGCTATGACCTATACAGCTTCATGTAGTGTCATCACACACGTAGGAGCGACACCTGTCATGGTGGATATTCAAGCAGATACTTTTGAAATGGACTATGACTTGCTTGAGCAAGCTATTACTGAGAAACTAAGGTGATTATTCCTGTTGAGCTTGCAGGGATTGTGTGCGACTATGACCGTTTGTTCCAAGTTGTGGAGAAAAAACGTGATCTCTTTACAGCTGCTAGCAAGTGGCAAAAAGCCTTTAACCGTATTGTGATTGTCTCTGATAGTGCCCATGCTTTGGGATCTACTTACAAAGGGCAACCAGCTGGTTCGATCGCTGACTTTACTTCCTTCTCATTCCATGCCGTTAAGAACTTTACAACGGCTGAGGGAGGAAGTGCGACTTGGAAAGCCAATCCAGCGATTGACGACGAAGAGATGTACAAGGAGTTCCAAATCCTTTCCCTTCATGGTCAAACCAAAGATGCTCTTGCCAAGATGCAATTGGGTTCATGGGAATACGATATCGTAACACCAGCCTACAAGTGCAACATGACGGATATCATGGCTTCGATTGGTTTGGTACAATTGGATCGTTACCCAGCTTTGCTACAACGTCGTAAGGACATCGTGGACCGCTACGATCGAGGTTTTGCAGGTTCTCGTATCCGTCCATTGGCACACAAGACTGATACTGTTGAATCTTCACGCCACCTATACATCACTCATGTAGAAGGAGCAAGCTTAGAAGAACGCAATATTATCATTCAAGAATTGGCCAAAGCAGGAATTGCAAGTAATGTACACTACAAACCGCTTCCTCTCTTGACAGCCTATAAGAATCTTGGTTTTGATATGGCAGATTATCCAAGAGCCTATGCCTTCTTTGAAAATGAAATTACGCTCCCTCTTCATACTAAACTAAGCGATGAAGAAGTAGACTATATCGTTAAGACTTTGGTGAGAATTTCCGAAGAAATCCTTGGTTCTGGAAAAAAATTATAAAAAAATCTTGACAAAGATAGAACAATAACATATAATATTCTCAATAAATCAGAAAAGTAACTATATTTGATCTTCAGGGAGCCTGTGGTGATTGTGAACAGGTGGTTGAAAGTAGTGAAAGTGGGCTGATTTTAAAAATGAATTTGAAACAATGAAAATTCGGTGCGCACACCTTACAGTGCAACTTGTTGTTAGACAAGGCAGAGATGTAAAGGGGAATAGTCCCTTTATAATTGAGGTGGCACCGCGTTACCAACGCCCTCACATGGAATAATTTTCTGTGTGTGGGCTTTTTCTTTCGGTCATTTTGTTTATCTTTTATTAGGGCGTTAAGTCGCTTTGATGAACTTGAGTTCTATCTGCAGCTCCTTGCCTACTACTAAAAGCAAACAAAAAGCTGAATTAATATGGAAAGAGGAAAAATTTTATGACAACTAAAGGTTATTTTGGACAATTTGGTGGTAGTTTTGTACCGGAGCCGATTCAGGCTTTGTTGGATGAGTTGGAAATGACATTTGACAAATACAAGGATGATCCAGAGTTTTTGGCAGAATTTCGCCATTACTTGAAGGATTATTCTGGTCGTGAAACACCGCTTTATTTTGCGGAAAGTTTGACAGACCACCTAGGTGGAGCTAAGATTTATCTCAAGCGCGAAGACCTTAATCACCTTGGTTCTCACAAGCTCAACAACGTTTTAGGACAAATCCTTCTTGCCAAACGTATGGGCAAAAAACGAGTGATCGCAGAAACAGGAGCTGGTCAGCACGGTGTTGCGACTGCAGCTGCTGCAGCCAAGTTTGGTATGGCCTGTGATGTCTTTATGGGGGCAGAGGATGTGGAGCGTCAACGTCTCAATGTTTTCCGTATGGAGATGATGGGAGCAACTGTTCACGCAGTTGAAACGGGAACGCGAACTCTCAAGGATGCGGTTGATGCAGCCTTTGGAGCATGGATGAATGACCTTGAAGCCTTCTACGTTTTGGGATCTGCTGTAGGCCCTCATCCTTATCCTACCATTGTTCATGAATTCCAAAAAGTCATCAGTGAGGAATCTCGTCGTCAAATCTTAGAAAAAGAAGGACGCTTGCCAGACTACGTTATTGCCTGTGTAGGTGGTGGTTCCAATGCCATCGGTGCTTTTTCGCAGTATGTGGCTGATGAAGAAGTCAAATTGGTTGGGGTTGAAGCTGCTGGGCATGGACTTGATACAGACAAGCACGCAGCAACTATGACAAAAGGTAGTGTCGGAATTGTTGACGGAATGAAGACCTATGCAGTCTTTAAGGAAGATGGAGAGCTGGCGCCAGTTTACTCTATCTCAGCTGGTTTGGACTATCCAGGGGTTGGCCCAGAACACGCCTACTTCAAAGATTCTGGCCGCGTAGAATACGTAGCAGCGACAGATGAAGAAGCTGTTCAAGCCTTGCTTTTACTAAGCAAGACTGAAGGGATTATCCCAGCGATTGAAAGTTCGCACGCCATCGCAGAAGCGGTTAAACGTGCACCGAAACTAAGTAAGGATGAGATTATCATCATCAATGTCTCTGGTCGTGGAGACAAGGACGTAGCTGCTATTGCAGACTACCTAGAAGCTAAAAATAAAAGATGGAAAAATTACAGTCTTTTCTCTCACAGAGAGCTTGTGGTTGCTGGAAACAAGCAGAGAAAGCTGTAAGGTTGGGTCTATCTGAAACGAGAGAAGAAAACATAATTCTCAAGGGAGTGCCCTTTATCGCACAGCCTGTTGCAGGAATGTTCTGAGACAGGAATGAGAGATAGGAGAAATCCTATAATTGAGGTGGCACCGCGAATTTCGTCCTCACGCAAGTTATTTTGCGTGGGGATTTTTCATACAGTCGCCACGGACTAGAAGTAGAACTGAAAGGGAAATTACAATGGAACGAATCATTCATGGGGATGTCTTATCACCAATCTTGGCTTATATGCGCTTAAAAGGACAACACAAGGTGATCTTAGAAAGTATTCCGAGAGACAAGGAAACCGCTCGTTTTTCTATCCTAGCCTATAATCCAGTTTTTGAGATTCAGTTTGAAAATGGAGTCCTTTATCAAAATGGTCAAGTGATTGATCGGGATCCTTTGGATTTCCTTTATGAAGTGACTCATAAGAGCCAACACCATTCAGATCTCCCTTTTGGTGGGGGAGCTATTGGCTTTGTCGGTTACGATATGATTTCGCTTTATGAAGAAATCGGTCAAATCCCTGAGGATACCATTGGGACGCCAGACATGCATTTCTTTGTCTATGAGAGCTATATGGTTTTTGACCACAAGAAGGAAAAAATTCATGTCATCGAGGATGCTCTCTATAGTGAGCGTAGTCAAGAAGAATTGGAAGAAGCCTTGAATCAAGTGCTTGAGGAATTACGCATCCCTGCTCCAAATGAATTTGAAGATTTGGATTTATCTCCGCTGGACTTCAAACCGCATATCGCTCCTCAGAAGTTTGAGGAAATGGTGGAAACCGCTCGTGACTTGATTCGTAATGGTGATATGTTTCAATGCGTGCTCAGCCAGCGTTTCTCAGCAGAAGTTACTGGAAATCCATTTGACTTCTACAGAAATCTCCGCGTGACCAATCCATCTAATTACCTTTATTTCTATGATTTTGGGGATTATCAAATCATCGGTGCTAGTCCAGAAAGTTTGGTTTCTGTCAAAAACGGTATCGTGACAACCAATCCGATTGCAGGTACGCGACCAAGAGGAGCTACGGATGAAGAAGACAAGGCCTTGGCGACAGACCTGCTTTCTGATGAGAAGGAAACAGCAGAACATCGGATGTTGGTAGACTTGGGGCGTAACGATATTGGCCGCATTTCTGAAACAGCCAGTGTTCAAGTCACCAAGTATATGGAAGTGGAGCTCTTCCGATATGTCATGCATTTGACCAGCGTGGTCAAGGGACGTTTGCTTCCAGACCTCACTGCCATGGATGCTTTGAAAGCTACACTTCCAGCTGGAACAGTTTCAGGAGCACCAAAGATTCGGGCCATGAGACGGATCTATGAACTGGAAACAGAAACGCGGTGTATACGCAGGAGCAATCGGCTACTTGTCTGCGACGGGTGATATGGATTTCGCCATTGCCATTCGAACTATGATTCTCAAAAATCAAACAGCCTATGTTCAGGCTGGGGCAGGGATTGTCTATGACTCTATTGCCCAAAGCGAATACCAAGAAACCATTAACAAGGCTAAATCTATGACTAGAATTGGAGAACTAAGACCATGATTTTATTGATTGACAACTATGATTCTTTTACTTATAACTTGGCGCAGTACATTGGGAATTTCGCAGAAGTGCAGGTCTTGAGAAATGATAATCCTAAGCTGTATGAAGAAGCTGAAAAAGCAGATGGCCTAGTCTTTTCTCCCGGTCCTGGTTGGCCAGTGGATGCCGGAAAGATGGAAGACATGATTCGTGACTTTGCAGGTAAGAAGCCAATGCTAGGGATTTGTTTGGGTCATCAAGCTATCGCAGAAGTCTTTGGTGGGAAGCTAGGTTTGGCCCCAAAAGTCATGCATGGGAAACAGAGCCATATCAGCTTTGAAGCGCCATCTGTTCTCTATCAAGGCATTGAGGATGGTCGTCCAGTCATGCGTTATCACAGTATTTTGATTGAAGAAATGCCAGAAGAGTTTGAAGTGACAGCTCGTTCGACTGATGACCAAGCTATTATGGGAATTCAACACAAAAACCTTCCAATTTATGGATTCCAGTACCATCCAGAAAGTATCGGAACGCCAGATGGCTTGTCTTCTATTCGGAATTTTATCGAGAAGGTTGTAAAGTGAGGAAACTAGGATGAAAGAGATTATTGAAAAATTAGCAAAATTTAAAAATTTATCAGGTGTGGAAATGACGGATGTCATCGAGCGTATCGTAACTGGGCGTGTAACCGAAGCGCAGATTGCTTCTCTCCTCTTGGCCCTTAAGATGAAGGGGGAAACACCTGAAGAACGCACAGCCATTGCACAAGTCATGAGAGGGCATGCCCAACACATTCCAACTGAAATTCATGATGCTATGGACAACTGTGGTACAGGTGGGGACAAGTCCTTCAGCTTTAACATTTCCACAACTGCAGCCTTTGTCTTGGCTGGCGGCGGCATTCATATGGCCAAGCACGGTAACCGTTCGATTTCTTCTAAATCGGGTTCGGCAGATGTCCTTCAAGCATTAGGCATCAATCTTGACCTCAAACCAGCTGAACTAGGTAAGGTTTTCGATAAAACTGGAATCGTCTTTCTCTTTGCTAAAAATATGCACCCAGCTATGAAGTACATCATGCCCGCTCGTTTGGAGTTGGGAATTCCAACGATTATGAACTTGACTGGTCCCCTGATTCACCCAATGGCTTGGAAACACAGCTTCTTGGCATTAGTCGTCCAGAACTGCTAGAAAGTACAGCTCAGGTTTTGAAAAATATGGGTCGCAAACGTGCCATTGTGGTTGCTGGACCAGAAGGGCTAGATGAAGCAGGCTTGAATGGAACAACCAAGATTGCTCTTCTTGAAAATGGCGAAATCACCTTGTCAAGTTTCACTCCAGAGGATTTGGGGATGGAGCGCTACGCTATCGAAGATATTCGTGGAGGGAATGCTCAGGAAAATGCAGAAATCTTGCTTAGCGTTCTTAAAAACGAACCAAGTCCATTCTTGGAAACGACAGTTTTAAATGCTGGTCTTGGTTTCTATGCCAATGGTAAGGTAGCTAGTATCAAGGAAGGAGTTGCCTTGGCCCGTCAAGTAATTGCTAGTGGCAAGGCCCTTGAAAAACTCAGACTGTTACAGGAGTACCAAAAATGAGTCAGGAATTTTTAGCACGAATCTTAGAGCAGAAGGCGCGTGAGGTCGAGCAGATGGAGCTGGAGCAAATCCAGCCCTTGCGTCAGACCTATCGCTTGGCAGAATTTTTGAAGAATCACCGTGACCGTTTGCAGGTAATTGCTGAGGTCAAGAAGGCTAGCCCTAGTTTGGGAGATATCAATCTCGATGTGGATATTGTGCAACAGGCCCAGACTTATGAAGCAAATGGAGCAGTGATGATTTCGGTTTTGACAGATGAAGTTTTCTTTAAAGGGCATTTGGATTATCTGCGGGAGATTTCTAGTCAGGTACAGATTCCGACGCTCAACAAGGACTTTATCATCGATGAAAAGCAAATCATCCGTGCTCGCAATGCCGGCGCGACAGTTATCCTGCTCATCGTGGCTGCTTTGTCAGAAGAACGCCTCAAGGAACTATATGACTACGCGACAGAGCTTGGTCTGGAAGTCTTGGTGGAGACTCACAATCTTGCTGAACTAGAGGTGGCCCACAGACTGGGTGCTGAGATTATTGGGGTTAATAACCGCAACTTGACCACCTTTGAAGTCGACTTGCAGACCAGTGTAGACTTGGCTCAGCACTTTAAGAAAGGTCACTATTACATTTCTGAATCTGCTATTTTCACAGGGCAGGATGCAGAACGAGTAGCAGAATCCTTTAACGGAATTTTGGTGGGGACAGCTCTCATGAAGGCAGAAGATGTGGCCCAGAGAATCAAGGAGTTGCAGATTGACAAAGGTTAAGATTTGTGGACTATCGACCAAAGAAGCGGTGGAGACAGCCATTTCAGCAGGGGCAGATTACATTGGTTTTGTCTTTGCACCTAGTAAAAGACAGGTGACCTTGGAAGAGGCTACAGAGCTGGCAAAGCTCATTCCTGTAGATGTAAAAAAGGTTGGTGTATTTGTTTCACCAAGTCGAGCTCAACTGCTAGAAGCGATTGAAAAAGTTGGCTTGGACTTGGTTCAAGTTCACGGTCAGGTAGCAGATAATTTGTTTGAGGATTTACCTTGTGCCAGCATTCAGGCTGTGCAGGTAGATGGAAATGGTCATGTCCCCAATTCTCAGGCAGATTATTTACTCTTTGATGCCCCTGTGGCAGGAGTGGCCAGAATTTTGACTGGGGTCAACTGGATACGACAGGACTAGCTCAGCCCTTCTTTATCGCAGGTGGGCTTAATGAAGACAATGTAGCAAAAGCAATTCAACACTTTACTCCCTATGCAGTAGATGTATCAAGTGGAGTGGAGACAGATGGACAAAAAGATCATGAAAAGATTAGAAGATTTATAGAGAGGGTAAAGCATGGCATATCAAGAACCAAATAAAGAAGGATTTTACGGAAAATTCGGCGGACGTTTCGTCCCAGAAACATTGATGACAGCAGTTTTAGAGTTGGAGAAGGCTTACCGTGAAAGTCAGGCGGACCCAAGTTTCCAAGAGGAATTAAACCAGCTCTTACGCCAGTATGTAGGACGTGAAACTCCCCTTTACTACGCAAAAAACTTGACCCAGCATATTGGCGGAGCCAAGATTTATCTCAAACGGGAAGACCTCAACCATACAGGGGCTCACAAGATTAACAATGCCTTGGGACAGGTTCTTCTGGCTAAACGCATGGGCAAAAAGAAAATTATCGCAGAAACAGGTGCTGGTCAGCACGGTGTAGCAACTGCAACAGCTGCAGCCCTCTTTAACATGGAATGTACCATCTATATGGGTGAGGAAGATGTCAAACGCCAAGCCCTCAATGTCTTCCGTATGGAGCTTTTGGGAGCCAAGGTCGAGGCAGTGACAGATGGTTCGCGCGTGCTCAAGGATGCGGTCAATGCAGCCCTTCGTTCATGGGTGGCTAATATTGATGATACCCACTATATCCTAGGCTCTGCCTTGGGACCTCATCCCTTCCCAGAAATCGTTCGTGACTTCCAAAGTGTCATCGGTCGAGAAGCTAAACAACAGTACCGTGACTTGACAGGTCAAGATTTACCAGATGCCCTAGTAGCCTGTGTTGGTGGTGGTTCTAATGCTATCGGCCTTTTCCATCCCTTTGTAGAAGATGAGTCAGTAGCCATGTATGGGGCTGAAGCAGCTGGACTTGGTGTGGACACGGAGCACCACGCAGCTACCTTGACCAAGGGTCGTCCAGGTGTTCTCCATGGTTCCCTCATGGATGTGCTCCAAGATGCCCATGGTCAAATTCTTGAAGCCTTCTCTATCTCAGCAGGTTTGGACTATCCTGGTATCGGTCCAGAACATTCACACTACCACGATATCAAACGTGCCAGCTATGTTCCTGTGACGGACGAGGAAGCCTTGGAAGGATTCAAACTCTTGTCTCGCGTGGAAGGAATTATCCCAGCCTTGGAATCTAGCCATGCCATTGCCTTCGCGGTGAAATTGGCCAAAGAACTTGGTCCAGACAAGTCTATGATTGTCTGCTATCTGGTCGTGGGGACAAGGATGTGGTTCAAGTCAAAGACCGCTTGGAAGCAGATGCAGCAAAGAAGGGAGAAGCCCATGTCTAAGACACTAACAGAAAAATTGAACGCTATCAAAGCAGCAGGAAAAGGAATTTTCGTTCCCTATATCATGGCTGGGGACCATGAGAAAGGATTAGATGGTCTTGGTGAAACAATCCACTTTTTAGAAGATTTGGGTGTTTCTGCTATTGAAGTGGGTATTCCCTTTTCAGACCCTGTTGCAGATGGACCTGTAATCGAAGAAGCAGGCTTGCGCAGTCTAGCTCATGGAACTTCTACCCAGGCTTTGGTTGAAACCTTGAAAACCATTCAAACAGAAGTTCCGCTTGTCATCATGACCTACTTCAACCCCCTCTTTCAGTACGGTGTGGAGAAATTTGTCAAAGATCTGGCAGATACAGCAGTTAAGGGCTTGATTATCCCAGACCTGCCTCATGAGCATGCCAACTTTGTAGAGCCCTTTTTGGCAGACACAGATATCGCCTTGATTCCCCTAGTTAGTTTGACCACAGGACTCGAGCGCCAAAAAGAGTTAATCAAGGGAGCTGAGGGATTTGTCTATGCCGTTGCCATCAATGGGGTGACAGGGAGGTCAGGAAATTACCGTGCAGACTTGGACAAGCACTTGGCACAATTGCATCAAGTAGCTGACATCCCAGTCTTGACAGGTTTTGGTGTGTCTAGCCAGGCTGATGTAGAACGCTTTAATGCGGTGTCAGATGGCGTTATTGTCGGTTCGAAAATCGTAAAAGCTCTCCACCAAGGAGAGCCGATTGAGAACTTTATCAAACAAGCAGTAGCTTACCAAAAATAATCACACAAGTAGCAAGTAAGAGGAAAGGCACAAACGGCAGTCTTTCCTTTTTCTTTTGCAGGAGAAAAGCTAGGATCCCCGTCGCAGAAAGCTACGAAAGTACTTTGACAAGTTATTGAAATCAGTTTAGAAGATTTAAAATGTGTAAAAAAGCCCTCCTAGAGGGCAGAAACTTGTTAATTTTATTTGATAAGTATGAAAATAATAAAAAGGGTATAAGTTTTTTATTGTATTTCATCCATATCAATGATTAAATCATCTCCAAGATTGATTCCGTTAGGTGTAAAAATACTTAGCGCATGATTTGCAATGACTTGTGTTGAAACACTATCAACTCCAGCCCCAATGAGAGCACCTGCAACAGGAATCATTTTCCCTAAATTTACTACTCCCTTTTCTCCAAATTTTGTAACTAATCTGAATCCAACTGCGCGATTAATTTTAGTGAGAACTTCTCTAGGTAGTTTTTTTAACATACCATGTATTAATTTCTCAGCAACTACAATTCCAGCTTTCTTGGCAATATCAGCTACAGTAGTTCCTGTAAGTGCCGCATATACAAAGGTCTGAACCTGATCACTTTTTAGGTCATACCCACGCATATAGGCAATAGTTGCAATCATCCTCATTTGAACGAGAATAACAGATGTAATATTTGCAGGAATAGTTACTGGTAGCGTCAAAAAACCTCCGAAACCAGTGACAAAGCCAGAGAGAGCGGCCTTACTGGTTTGAAAAGTAATCATTTTAGAAATGGCAGTATCAACATCATCATATTTAAGATAGTCATCTGCTAATTCTTGAATAGTTTTCTGTCCAGGAATTCCATTAATAGTTGTATCGTATGCCCAATCTAGGACTTGCATCATAGAATTTTCATCAATTTTTGGAACATCTAGTTTTGGTAATTCAAAATTAATGTTTGGTAATTCGAATTTCATAATAATTCTCCTTGTTCTGGATATAATTAGTATACACTATTGTGTTTTGATTTACAATATTAATTTATACCAAATAACCAAACAAGTAGCAAGTAAGAGGAAAGGCACAAAAGGAAGTCTTTCCTTTTTCTTTTGCAGTAGAAAGGCCAGAATGCCCATCGCAGAAGCGAACTGGATCAAGATGAGTAATTCTGTCACGCTAAAGACGAGCGCACAAGAAGCCAGAAAGAGAAAATCCCCTGCGCCCATGCGAATATCGATAAAATGGGCCATGATTCCGAGGACAAGGAAGAAAATCATAACCAGATTCCAGCCACAGAAAGCCATGAGGATTAGGTGAAACGTCAGCCAGACCAGCAAGGGATATTCCTGATGGAGAAGGTCGTAGATGCCTAAGGTCAAGCCAGCAGTGATTAGGATGACTTGACCCAAGGAAATCCACCCCCAAGACCAAGCTAGAAAGAGGAGTCCTAAGCCGAGTTCAAAGAGGGCATACCAAATAGGATAGCGAATCTTGCAGTAGCGACAGCGAAAGCGATTGAAGACCTGAGATACAATAGGAATCAAATCTAAGGGTCGCAAGCGAGTCTGACAGGAATCGCAGTGACTAGCCGGTCGGATAATGGATTGCTCAGGAAAACGGTCAATGACCAAACCCAAGAAAGAAGCGAGAATGCTCCCGACAAGAAAAAAATAAAGATCAATCATACTTATCTATTCGTAAAAAATAAGAGAAGTAGTATAATAAAGAAACATTGACAAGATGGTGAGGTCAAGATGATGATTCGTTTTGAAGAAAATGTGAGCACAGAAAATGCTCAGCACGTATGCCAATGGTCCAACTCCCTTGGCAAATCCTTTCAAGAACAATGGATGGGAACAATGATTCCTTTTCCCTTAACAATTCAAGTCTTGCAAGATTTTGAAGGAATCTTTTCAATCTTTGATGGACAAGAGTTTGTGGGGCTTATCCAGAAAATCAGGCTAGAAGAAAAAAATCTTCATATCGGGAGATTTTTTATCAACCCTCAGAAGCAGGGGCAAGGCTTAGGTAGCCAGGCTTTAAGAAAATTTGTTAGTTTGGCCTTTGAAAATGAAGACATAGACACTATTTCTCTAAATGTCTACGAGGCAAATCAAACAGCTTACAAGCTTTACCAAAAAGAAGGATTTGAAATCGTTCGAATGGTTGAAGTACCTATACGAAAATACATCATGAAAAAGGGCAGATAACAGTAACTGGGGACTAGAGTCCCAAGGATATCCAAGGATAAGGAAGTTGCCTTTTAAAATTGGAAACAAAATTTCTATGATTTCTTAGATAGAGGAGATAAACATGTCGAGATGAAGAAAAATACGAATCTTGCTCGCTTCTGTACTTGCCTTAGTTGTTGGTATTACTCTTTATTTTCAGTATCAAAACCACCAAGAACGCTTCCAATTAAAGACTTCCTTTGAAGAAAAGGACACTATAGCCGTCTTAAAACATTTAACGGCGTCAGGAAAATATGCGTCTGACATGCGAAAAGCAGGCTATATTGTTCCTCCCGACGGTGCTATCCGCTTGGATGGAGGAATTGACTCTATAGGGATAAAAGGAGACATCGATTTGAAAATGTTTAATCCTGGCAGGGATGAAGTCTCTGTTTTATTTGAAACAATGGTAAATGAGGAAAAAATAAATGTCTACTATATTTTAGATCATCAATTAACCCTAAAACGTAGATACTATTCTTATATTAGTAATCAAAATAAAGAAAGTGTGACCATATCCCAAGCCGAATAAGAACGCCTGTTAACGATTGTTCGAAAAGAGTTGAAAGCTTTTCTAGATGAGATGTATCAGACTTTGTATGGTTGATGTTACTAGTGAGAAATGGATGCGAGACTCTGTGCAGAATGTCAACGATGATGAGAAAGGGGGGATAAAATGTTTACAGAATTGCTTTTTATTGTCTCTTTAGTGTTACTTTTACGTTTGTTTAAGAGTAGACGCTCACGAATGATTATAGGAGTCTTGTATAGTTTGCTGCTAGTTTGGTTTGTCTTTTCAGTTTTGAACTATGGCAAATACACTCTTCAACCAGGTCAATCTGTCAACTTAAGAGTAAATCCCAGAACACAAGATTTGGAATACTATTCACTCTTCATCTTGAAGAAAAATGATTCAAGTAAAATTAAATTAACTGGCTCTAGTGTTTGGAGTGAGAGAAATGGTGATGTTTACTATGAAGTAGAGGGACAAAAAATTATAAAAAGCCATGGTTTGGATGAGGAGGATGAAGAACTTCCAAACAAGCAAGCAGATATTTATTTAGTAAAAGATGGAGTTGTTGTGAGTTACCAAGGTGAAAAAGTCTTTGATGCCACCAATAACAAGCCCTACACGATTACCATTACCAATGTGGACACCCAGCCAGCCCAATTTGAGGCTCAAGTGGTGGATAAATAAGTCAGTCTAGTAGTGTGCAAGCTTTTAAATTTTCTTTTAATTCAATAAAAACCTACTATTTTAAGTAAGCAAAAAAGCCTTGAAATCAAGGCTTTTCCTGTTAAGAATCTCTTTTAACGAAAAATGGGAGCGTGTTTAGAATTCGATGTACAAAAAAAGAGGACATTTGCGGTCCTCTTTTTGACTACTATAGATAAAAAGGTCAATTAACTTTTAGCCTTATTTTTCATCTTTGTGAAGCATGTTTTTAACACCTTCAATAGCGCCTTCGACAGCATCTTTAGCATCTTCAGCAACTTCTTTTACTTTAGAAACAACTTTTTCAGCTGCTCCTTCTTTTTCCATTTTTTCATCGCCGATCATTTTGCCGACACCTTCTTTAATGGAACCTTTTGCTTGGTTTAATTTTTCTTCTGTTGACATGATTCTGCCTCCTTTAAATTGATTGATTTAGACCAGATGAATTAGTGTACGCGAGCTTTTTCATTTGTTTCGCCCTTAACGGCTTCAACACCTTCGCCTACTTTTTCTTGAACAGCAGCAACACCTGAACCGATACCAGATTTCACTTTTTCAAATTGTTCTGAAGCAAATTCTCCTGTTGAAGAAGCCACGTCCGTTACTCGGTCTTGGAGGCTTACTGAATCTGCTTCATGCTGTTCCTTCGTTTTGATATCAACAACATTCACATTGACTTCAACAACTTCTAGATCAGTCATTTTTGTAACTTGTGATACGACAACATCTTTGATTTCTTTGTACAAAGCAGGGACATTCTTTTGGTATTCAACAACAATGTTCAAGTCAACTGCAACTTGTTCTTTCCCAACCTCAACATTGACACCATGAGTGACATTATCCGTATTGATAATTTTTTCTGTTAGATTAGAGAAGAACCCTCCATCCACATCCAAAAGTCCAGGTACTTTTTCAAGTGAAAGACCAATGATTTTTTGGATTACTTTGTTTTCATAAGTGAGTTCCCCTTTAACATCTTGAGAAACAACAGCAACATCTTTTTTTTCTACATTTTTATCTACGTTTGACATACGAGACTCCTTTATTTATTTAAATATTTTTCCTTAACATAGTATCCAGCAAATGCTCCTAGGGCTCCACAAATTAGTACAAATAGTGTTTTGAAAAAGCCAAAGGATAAGATAAAGCAAGCGAGAATGACACCTACTAAACCTGCAATAATTGGATACTGATATTTTTTAAACCATTCCATTTTTACTTCCTTACTTTACACGACTAACAGTCTTTTTGGTCGTTTTTCGAGGTTCAACTTCTTTAACTTTAACTTCAAGTTTTACCTCACGTTCAATACCAAAGAACTGCTTTAATCCATGAGTTATTTCATTCTGAATGACTAGACATCGATTTGAGATGTTGTCTGAAGGAAGAATTTTCCCTTCAACAGTAACGAAACATTTATTTTTGCGGCTATTTACATGGACCGTTGGTTCTTTCATCAACTGATGATCAATGACCAAACATCGAACAAAGCCTTCGATAGCTGAATTTTTTAGTTTTAATGTATCTTCTTGAGTTTCTAATTGAATCTCTAGATATTGTTTAGGATAAAAGAGTATCACTAACATTGAAATTAAAACTAAAACAGATAGGACAAGTGTCCCCCAAAAGACATATCTAGCAATCAGAAATTCAGCGTAGAGTTCTCTCCAACTGAATAAGTGGATCCCTAAATCACTGACCTGATGATAATCTATGAGAATAGGAAGGAAAATAGTCAAGATTAAGATACAGAAAATAAGTAACAATATTTTCTTTGATTTTGACATATTAAATCCTTTCAATTGAAAAGCTTTAAACCATAATTTTACCCGTCTATAGTATTAAAAATTATGGCTTATCACTTTAATTTCTTATTAGGTAATGCTTATTTTTTACCAAATAGAAATGAAACGACTGCAACAACAATCACAGCACCTACGATTGACGGAATAATAGCCATTCCAGCCAATGAAGGTCCCCAGCTTCCTAGAAGTGATTGCCCTACAGACGAACCGATAAGACCTGCAAAGATATTTGCAATCAATCCCATTGAACCACCTTTTTTAGTGATTGCACCTGCGGCGAGACCAATAAGACCTCCAACAATAATGGACCACAACATAGTGTATCCTCCTTTTCTATTTCTAAATCAAAGAATCAATTTCAGAAAATCAATTTCTTTGATTTCATTTATTATATAACATTTAAATATGGAAGGGTAATAATTTGTCTCAAACTACGTATTATAAAAATACACCATAGGTACAAATAAATAAGAAAATCTTGCTGCTACTGAGTTTCTAATTGATTAGACTAGTCTTTTGATGACAAGCAAAAGTCGTTTTAAGAGGATAAATGCACTCTATATGGTATAATTGCATGAAGATTGATAGGCAATCGTTTAGTTTATTATAAAGAGAGAAAAGCTATTCATGAGAGATTTATTATCGAAAAAAAGTCACAGACAATTAGAATTATTAGAATTACTATTTGAAAACAAACGTTGGTTTCATATTTCAGAACTAGCAGAATTATTGCACTGTGCAGAACGTTCTGTAAAAGATGACTTATCCCATGTCAGATCTTCTTTTCCTGACTTGCTATTTCATTCCTCTACAAATGGTATCCGTATCATAAATACTGACGATAGTGATATTGAAATGATCTATCATCATTTTTTTAAGCATTCAACTCACTTTTCAATATTAGAATTTATCTTCTTTAATGAAGGATGTGATAAAGAGAATATTTGCAAAGGGTTCTATATCAGTTCTTCCTCTCTTTACCGTATCATCAGTCATATTAATAAAATCATTAAGAAACAATATCGTTTTGAAATTAGCCTCAATCCAGTTCGAATCACTGGAAATGAGATTGATATCCGTTACTTTTTTGCCCAGTATTTTTCAGAGAAATATTATTTCCTTGAATGGCCCTTTGAAGATTTTTCTGTAGAACCTTTGTGTAAACTGTTGGCACTAGTCTATAAAGAAACTTCATTTCCTGTCAATTTCGCCACTCAACGAATGTTAAAGTTACTCCTCGTAACAAATTTATACCGAATAAAGTTTGGTCATTTCTTGGAAGTTGAGAAAAATTCTTTTAACAATCAATTGTTGGAATCTTTCATGCAGGCAGAAGAAATCGAAGAGATTGTAGCCAGCTTTGACTCTGAATATCATATCTCTCTGAATAAAGAAGTGATAGGTCAACTGTTTGTATCCTATTTTCAAAAAATGTTTTTCATAGATGAAGAAGTATTTCTCAACCATGCAAAAACAGACAACTATGTAAAAAAATCGTATCAGTTATTGGGAGATTTAGTGGATCAGGTATCAAGAGAGTATAATCTCCAAGTAGACAATAGAGACAATTTGATTTGGCATCTGCATAATACAGCACATCTGCATCGTCAGGAATTATCGACAGAGTTTATACTATTTGATCAAAAAGGTAATACAATCAAGAACTTTCAAAATATTTTCCCTCGCTTTGTTTCAGAGGTGAAGGAAGGGATTGAACATTATCTAGAGACTTTGGAAATGGATGATAGTTCAATGAAAGTCAATCATTTGTCCTATACTTTTATCACCCATAGCAAACACTTAGTGCTAAATCTTTTACAAAACCAACCTAAATTAAAGGTTTTGGTTATGAGCAATTTTGATCAGTATCATGCTAAATCAGTAGCCGAGACACTTGCTTACTATTGCAGCAACAATTTTGAACTGGAAGTTTGGAGTGAATTAGAGTTATCACTTGAGTCTCTAAAAGAATCACCATACGACATCATTATTTCTAATTTTATTATTCCTCCTATTGAAAATAAGAGATTGATCTATTCCAATAATGTCAATACAGTCGCTCTCATCTCTTTGCTTAACGCAATGATGTTTATTCGATTAGACGAGTAACTAAGAATAACAAAAAACGCTAGATAGCGTTTTTTGTTTTATAAGGAAAGAATTTTATCTATACTAAACTCAGAATATCCTAACAATCCTGTCATTTTTTAGTTCAGAACAACAAAAAGCCTTGGTTCCCAAAGCTTTTTTATGTTATAAACTCATTAAAATAACTCCCAGTTAGATTTGGAATATTTTTTATTCTGTGTCATATAAAAAAATAAATAAAAATGAATGGCTATAGCTAGAGCTAAAATGGTTGTAATACTCACTACTATTATAGGATTAGAAGCAAAGATTAAAGAGAGAATCAAGGCAGCCAGATAGAGTGTCGCTTGGACACAGTAGTAACTTTTCGAATAGCGAAGATAGTGTTTGTTATAGGGCCCATTTACTAGGACAGCAGCTTGAAAGAGGCCAAATCCGATATAAGAGAAGCTGGTTGCAAAGAGAAGATTAGCTTCAGGATTCAGAAGAAAACTCATCGAAACGGTCATCATAATAAGTCCAATGAAAATAGGATAGTGACTGTAAATTAGAAATAGTCCCTTTTGATTAGATTTTTCATCAATAGCATGGTCGAATTGACCAAAATAAAACAAGAACAGAGAAAGCATAATAATGAAATAAAGAACCGAATAAATCGAGAAATTCTCGATTGTAAAGAAGTTAGCTAGCTCCATAATCATCTCTCCAAACGTAATAATGACAAGAAGGGAGATGCGCTCGATTAAATGGGGGAGATTTACCTGGTAATGCTTATCTTTACTAAGCAAGATAATTGGCATAATAAATGTTAGCAGAATACTAGCAAATAAGACAGAGACTCCAACGTAAATAGGAAGAAGAGCTGCTAGATAGACTCCTAAACTTCCTAGACCTGTTATCCATAGAAAACCTTTGATACTTTCCCGTTCAACATTATCGGTTGATTTTCTAAAAAATTCAACCAAATATTGTAAAAATAAGGTAAAGGTTAATGTACCAACAGCCCAACAAAGATAATGAAAATATTGTTGCCAATCAGGTCCCATCATATTGGCTATAAAGAGTAAAAGTCCCATTTTGATAAACATGATTACCATGTTAAATAAAGAGTTCTTTCCATAGCGATTGGTATAAACGGTTTGAATCATCCATGAATCAGTGAGAACCAAAACAGCCATGAAAAAATCAAGGAAAGAATTCCAAGTCAAAATACCGTTATGAAGATGCTCAATTAAAGTAGTTACTTTTGAAATTGCAAAAACAAAAACTAAGTCATAAAAAAGTTCTGAAAATTCTACACGTTTATGTTTAATAAGAGTTGTCATCTTAAGACCTTTCTATTTTAGAAGTACAATTTATTATAACAGAAAATGATAATGAAAGAGAAGGATATGCTTAAATAATTTCATGTGGCGCGAATGAACTGCGCCACAAAAGTTAGGTTTTTTCTGTCTAACTTTTGGGGTGCAGTTCAGAAGGGGTGTTTTTTCTATCGTTTTTTAGTGCTAAGACTACACAAAAAAGCCTAGTAAATCAAGGCTTTTTCCTGTTGTATTTAGATGCCCCCTACAGGGATTTGGAAAGGACTTTCATATTGAGAGCAATTAAAAATATTGAAATATAAGTGATTTTAGGTATTTTCAATGTCATGATTTAAAAATGGGACAAAAGTGGGGCAAAAACCATACAGATTCTAAACTGTATGGTTCTTTTTTTATCTAACCAAGAAAGGTTAAAACTTATTAAAACAAATGCAATCAACTGTTGAAAACTTTTTAGTCCGTGTAATATAAAAACAAGTAAAAAGTTGAACTATAGGGAATATTGTGTCATAATAGGTAATAGATGAATAATTAATAGATTGGAAATAATGCTTTCTTACCTTAACAAGTTGAATTGGTTATACATTTTTTTCGTCGCAATTGTGTCTATCTCTCGAGTTTAGCTAGTTTTTTTATAAGCTCTGGTTTCTAATCAATATAACAAATTTTTAGAAGTGCATAAGACAAGATGGTGACATTACTACAGTCATTTCTAGTCACCATATGTTGCTGGCACAGGCTGTTTGTAGTGTTGGCTATTTACTAGTCAGTTTAATCGGAGTGTTTAATTTTTTTATTGTTGAAAAGGTTTTTTTATATGGCGAAAAATTCTATCTTTAGGTCTGACAGGTAAGAAATTACTTGCTCAGGGGTTCTTGTTTGTTCTGCTAGGTCTCATCTTGATGGTCACGGGGACTTGGTTGCCAGTAAAGGTTATTCGACTGGTTCTGTTTTTAGCTTGGATAGCAACGGTCTTAGATTTAGTATTACGTATTTTCAAAAAAAGTCAGTCAACGGACACCTTGGGAGTTGCACTGGTTAAATTGTTAGTGCTGGGATATTTGCTTGGCTCCAATCTTGCGACGGATGTGCCGATTTATATTTTGGCTCTTGTGATTGGAGTTTATCAGATTTTTCATGCTAGTATTAACCTTGTCACCTATGTTCTCTACCGCAAAAACAAAATTCGACCTCGTTTTCGTCTCTTACTAGATGGACTCGTACTAGTTTTTCTTGGTGGGACTAGTCTTTTGTCCTCTACAGGAAATTCTGTCTTTCAACTCTTTGTATTAGGGGCTTATTTTTTCCTTTATGGTGTGTCCAATATCCGTGATGGTTTCTTGTTTGAGGAGGAAATTGGGAAAAACCATCTCAAACGTCGTGTAAGAATGAGCTTACCTATTGTCCTAGCCGCTCTCATCCCTGCAAGAACTTTAGCAAAAATCAACAAATTTATGCTGGAAAATGCTGATGAGAGAGAAGATATCCATCTTGGAATAGTGAAGTCTGGTAAGACAGCGGAGCTTGAAATTTTTGTTCATACAGCTGAGACCTCTCTGTTTTCGGCAATTGGTCATGTGGATATCTGCTATCAAGGGCCGTGTTATTTCTTATGGCAACTATGATCCGTCTTCTGAGACCTTATTTGGCATGGTAGGAGATGGTGTCTTATATTTCTGTGATCGTGACAAGTACATTGACCTATGTAAACGTGAGAGTCAAAAAACGCTTTTTGGTTATGGGATAGATTTGACGCCTGAAATGGAAAAAGCAGTTCAGAAAAAGTTGGCTGAATTGAAACAACTGACGATTCCATGGGAGCCAAGTGCAGATAAAATCATGACAGGTGATGGTAAGGAAGACTACACCTACGCTTATAAAATCAGACATGAGACAGATGGGGAACTTTATAAATTTATCAAATCTAAGTTTAAATCCTACTTTGTCTTATCTACAAACTGTGTGCTCTTGGCTGATACCATAGTCGGTCAGGCTGGCACCGATATCCTCTCACCCAAAAGGATTTATCGCTCCAGGAACTTACCAAGCCTACCTTAATCGAGAGTTTGAAAAACCAAATAGTATAGTCGTATCTAAACATGTTTATTAAGGAGAATTTATGAACTTAGTAAAAAAATACACCCCGTTAATACTTTTTATAGGGCTGGTTGCTCTTGTAATTCTGAATGCATCGAGCTTTATATCAGGAGCAATCTCTCTCTTTGATGTAATATCAACCTTGATTTATGGTGCTGTTATTGCTTTTGTGCTTAATGTTCCTATGAAAAAAATTGAACAGTACTTAGTTAAATTGAAGGTAAAGGCAGAGTTGCGTCGTCCGATTGCCATGGTACTTGTTTTTCCTAGCTCTTATCTTAATCGTGATTGCTCTTTTGGTTTTGGTGCTGCCAACCCTAGCCCAGACTATTAGTCAGCTGGGAACAGTCCTTTCAACAGTCCTTACTCAACTTGGGAAATTGCTAGGCAGCTCGGAATTTGTAACCAAAGACATGTTGTCAACTATCGTATCAGGAATTCAGGGACAGTCTAGCTCTATTAGCCAAGCTTTGATAGGTTTTTTATCAGGTCTGACTAGTAATATCGGCAATATTTTTTTCAAGTTTGATGAATGCCTTTTTTTGATTATAGTCTTCACCTTTTTTTATTTTTTTATCCAGTAAGGAACATTTGGCAGCGATGACGAGTCGACTTCTAAAAGTTTTTCTTCCAGAGAAGGTGGTGATAAAGTTGACTTACATTGGACAAGTAGCACTAGAGACTTATGACCAATTTTTGATGAGTCAGCTGATTGAAGCAGTTATCATAGGAGTTATGATAGCGGTTGGTTACAGCGTGTTTGGGATACCCTATGGAGTAATGACAGGTATCTTTGCAGGAGTGCTATCGTTCATTCCTTATGTAGGGCCTATGATTGCTTGTGTTGTGGGAGCGATTTTTATCTTCACAGTGAGTCCTACTCAAGCCTTACTTTCTCTTCTTCTATATCAAGTTATACAGCTGATTGAAGGAAACCTTATTTATCCTAGAGTTGTAGGTCAGTCTATTGGTTTGCCAGCTATTTTCACGCTTGCGGCTGCTAGTATTGGAGGCAATCTCTTTGGCTTACTTGGGATGATATTCTTTACCCCCGTATTTGCTGTTATCTATCGACTGGTTAAAGAATTTGTCGTTGCAAAGGAAAATCAGGTAGATTAAGAAAAACTAAATTTAATAAGATATACTGAGAAGAGAGTGAGAGATTCTCTTCTCTTTTATTTTTAAATACTTTTCTACAAAAAGCTATTAGACGTTAAAAAAAGCCTTGGTTTCAAGGCTTATTTCTGTTGATTTAGATGTGCCCCCTGCAGGGCTCGAACCTGCGCCCCATAGCTTAAGAGTCTACTGCTCTACCAACTGAGCTAAGGAGGCAACAGAAAAAGCTGAGAATGTAACTTCCCAGCTATTTTAATATGCCCAAAATGGCAGCTAGATTATTTACGAAAGGCATCAAGGATATAGGTGAAACCAACAATTAAAAATGCAAAGGCAACGACATAAACGACAAAGACACTTGTAGCTACTGGATTGAACAAAATCACTAGACCTAGTAAAAATGCAAGCAACGCTATCCACATGATATGGTTGCCAATAATAGGGAAAATCAATCCCAGACGATTGCCTTTAAAGAAAACTATAATGGCTTCTACAATTAACCAAATTCCTAAAATAGTTGGAATGACAACTGGCAGCGTCACAAAGCCATAGGCAACGAGGTAAAGAGCTAAGAGAAGATTAACAATCCCTTGGAAAAGATGAGCTGGTGAGCGAAGCTCTTTTGGTACAGAGAAATAGCCTAAAATAGCTGCTATAGAAGAAACCAGTAAACCAAATGCAATCCACCAGCTGTAAGCAACAAGATTAGCTACTGGGTTTGTAAATAGGAAAAGTCCTAAAAGGACAAAAACAACTCCTGCAAGGAATAGCAGTAAACGATTAGAAAATTTCATTTCAATACCCCCTATATAGTATAGTATAGTATAGTTTGATAATAAAAATATTATACACCTTTTTTAGAGGAAAATGTCAATAAACAAAATGGAAAAATTTGGAAGTTTCAGTCTGATTTATGAAAAGAAAATCAGTTTTTATTATTTTTGAAAAATAAAAAAAGAGAAGATAAAATTTGTCTTCTCTACATGAAAATATTGTATGGAATCAAAGCAAAAGTAACTGGCTTTACACTATTTGTAAAGATGTAATTTGATTCAAAAAGAAAAGATAGATTTAAAATGTGGGACAAATGATGGGGTAAATCAGTTATAGACAAGCAAAAAAAGCCTTGATTTACAAGGCTTTTTTTCCTGTTGTATTTAGATGCCCCCTACAGGGATCGAACCTGTGACCCACGGATTAAGAGTCCGCTGCTCTGCCAGCTGAGCTAAGGAGGCAAAAAAAAAAGCTGTATTGGTGCCGAAACTTCACGGTTTGTATTGAACCCGCGCAATTAAGCAGGTGGGCAACTCGCTCTAACTGAAGCTGTTTCCGTGTGAGACGGCCTACATGCTGTTAGAAGACTTTTGTTTCCCTAATAATACAAAAAATAGTCGGTCAACACTTAAGTGTGAAGTCGTACACCACAGCGTTTCTATGTTTATATAATACCACTTTTTCAAAAAAAATCAAGAGGAAAGTGCAATTTTTTGAAAAGGATTTCAGATTTTTCGCAAACGGTCGATAGCTTCCTTTCTTTGAGCCAAAGCCCGTTCATATTTACCAGTATCTTCTGCTTGGAAATAGTGATGATTACGAATTTTTTCTGGTAGATAGTCTTGCTTGACCCAATTTCCAGGGTAGTTGTGTGGATAGAGATAGTCTTGGGCATTCCCCAGTTCCTTGCTTCCACTGTAGTGCCCATCACGCAGGTGTCGCGGAATAGGCAAGTGCCCTGATGTTTTGAGGTCAGCAAGTGCCTTATCCATAGCCACATAAGCTGAGTTGGATTTCGGAGAAAGGGCCAAATCAATCACGACATTGGCAATGAGAATACGGGCTTCTGGGAAACCAATCTTCTGGGCAGCATCCAGAGCAGTCACGGTGTGAATCTGGGCTTCAGGATTGGCCAAACCGATATCTTCATAAGCGATAACAGTCAAACGACGAGCGAGACTTGGCAAATCACCAGCCTCAATCAAGCGGGCAGCATAGTGAAGACTGGCATCAACATCTGAGCCACGGATAGACTTTTGCAGGGCTGAGAGGACATCGTAGTGGCCATCTCCATCCTTATCCATAGTGATGTAGCTTCGCTGCAGGCTATTTTCCATGATGTCTAGAGTGATATGGCGGATGCCCTTGTCATTTTCGGGAGTAGAAAGAACAGCCAAGTCAAGTGAGTTGAAGGCAGAGCGAAGGTCTCCGTTTGTAGAGGTAGCAATGAAATCCAGCGCATCCTCATCTAGTTCTACTGGAAAATCAAAACCACGCTCAGGGTTACTTAGAGCTATCTGCAGAGCCTCTTTGACGTCTTGGTTAGACAGAGGTTCCAATTCAAAAATTTGAACACGGCTACGAATGGCAGGAGTGACAGAGAAGAAAGGATTTTCAGTCGTAGCGCCAATCATGATGACCAGACCACTTTCCAAGAGAGGTAAGAGGAAGTCTTGCTTGGTTTTATCTAGTCTATGAATCTCGTCTAGTAATAGGACGAGACCACCAGAGAATTTAGCCTCTTCCGCAATTTCTTGCAGTCGTTTTTTACTATCAACTGTCGCATTGAAAGTTCGAAAGGCATACTTAGTAGTCCCTGCGATGGCAGAGGCAATACTGGTCTTGCCGATTCCCGGAGGGCCATAGAGAATCATGGAGGACAGGCGGTTGGCTTCTACCATGCGGCGGATGATTTTTCCTTGTCCGACCAGATGTTCCTGACCGATGACCTGGTCGATGGTTTTAGGGCGCATGCGAAGCGCGAGATTGTCTGGCATAGCAGTCCTTTCTAACGTGGATTTTCTGATGTATATGTGGTAAGATGGTAGTATCTATTTTAGCATATTTCCGAGCAATCGGGGCGATTAAAGAGTCGCATAGAAAGAGGACAAAATGGCAACATACGGATTTTTAGATGTTTTAGAGGAAGAGTTGGAGAAGAATTTTCCTTTTGACTTTGAGATTAGTTGGGATAAGCGCAACCACGCGGTTGAAGTGAGTTTTTTGTTAGAAGCGCAAAATGCTGCAGGCGTGGAGATGGTGGATGAAGACGGAGAGGTTTCATCAGAAGATATCCTCTTTGAAGAAGCAGTGCTTTTTTACAATCCTGCTAAATCAACAGTCAATGAGGAAGACTATTTGACTGTCATCCCTTACTTGCCTAAAAAAGGATTTTCCCGCGAATTCTTAGCTTATTTTGCGCTATTCCTCAAAGATACTGCCGAGGTTGGACTAGATGCCCTCATGGACTTTTTGGAAGACCCAGAAGCAGAAGAATTTGTCATGGAATGGAACCAAGAAGTCTTTGAAGAAGGAAAAGTTGGCTTGGAAGAGGGAGAGTTTTATCCTTATCCGAGATATTAGAAACTAGTGAGGAAGTATATGAAGAAAATAGTCTTGTCTTGTATTTCCGGTCTGTCCTTTGTTTTTTTGATGCTAGGATTTGCTTTTGGGACAATTGCCTTTAAAGAGTTAGATTTTTCGTTTGTCTTTGTTCCAGGTTACCTATTTTCTTTCTTCAGCATCTATCTGATATTTATCCTTCATGAGCTGGGGCATGCAGTCTGCGGTTACCTGACAGGCTATCGACTGGTGGCTTTTGGATTAGGGAATTTTCTTTTGACCAAAAAGTTAGGCAAGTTTTCTCTTAGTCGAACAGCCGTTCTGAAATGTTGGTGCTCAATATATTGGATTGAAAGAAGATGAAAGCGACCAAAGAATCATCCTGATGCTTGCAGGTGGCTTGATAGTTCATCTTAGCTTGATTTTATTGGCGCTATTGTATGGATTTTTGACAAGAAGCTGGTATTTTGCGGCTACTTGGGTTTGTCTAAATCTATCTTTTCTTCTCATCAATGCAAAGCCAGTTGGGATTACCGATGGAGCGAAAATCTGGGAATTGCTACAACAGCCTGAAAATAGGAAATACGCTTACTCGGTGTTGAGGCATTCTGCCCAGACCTTGCTAGCTCCTCAAGAATATGATTTGAAAGACTTTATCGTGCCTGTTGATGAGGATGCAAGAGGGAGTTTTACAGAAAGCATTCAGATTTTCCAGGGACTAGTTTTCATATTCGATGGTCAGATAGAGACTGCCAAAAAACACTTTCAGTTTTTATTAGATAAAACAGACAATCCGATGTCTCAAACTCTTTCTCAATTATACCTTCTTCAAATTGCCTTGCTAGAAAGGGATCATGAGAAAGCAGAGGAATATGCAAGTAATCGAGGAGTCAAGTCCTTCTTATCTCTAAAAATGGCAGACATGCAAAGCATTCAAGCCTGGTATCAATTTAAGGTAAGGAAAGACATGGCTCAAACTCGCAAGGCTATAAAGATTGCTAGACAGAAAATGAATACTAGTCGCATGTTGCGAGATGAGAAACGCTACTATGCAAACTGGTTAGAGGAGCTGGAGAAGGAAATCCATGAAGAAAACTCTGTTGTAAGCTGACAAGCTAGGTTTGTTTCAATCGGCTTGATTGCTTGATATAAATGAGAAGGGGATCTAACTGGTGTTTCTGAAGAGGGTTTGAAGTCTAGAAAAGAGGGAAAAATGTTTCATATATTCAAGCAGCTATTTAGGAAAATAAGCCCAAACTCGCAAGAGTATGGGATTTCTCTACCACGCAATCGATTTGAAAATTTAGATTTTGAGAGAGTGTTGAAGTGTGAAAGCCGCCGATTTTTTAATGAAGGGGGACTTTATGACGAGAGCGCAAAAATCATGGAACTTGAGTTTTCTGAAGGCTTTGGAGAATTTGAGTTTTTGATTTACTTTAAGACTGGTGAAGAGAAACAGTTTGAGCAGTTGATAGCTTCTTTAAACGACTTTGATAATGCCATCCAGTCCAGTTTGGAAAGGGAGTTTCAAAACTCCATTCCTCAGAACAAGAAAAAATTGAACAATAGTCGAGAGAGGCGAGAGAAATTTTTTTATTTTCATCCATGGATACTGAGTTGCGAGGAGGCTCCACCTAGTCTTCGCTATGTTGCAGATAATGTAAACGATGAGTTTACGGTTTATTTTAGTAAGAATCAGGGGAGATGGCAGGCATACTGGGATCTAGATTGTCAAAAATTGATTCAAGAATAGCTAAGTAGAATGCTAGCATAGAGCAGTTTGTTATCATAGGAAGAGACTTAATCATGGAATTATTGAATAAAAGAATTAATTTCTCAGGATGTAAAATTGCCCTCTTTTGTGGTGATAAGCTCTTAACTATCTTACGTGATGACAAATCAAACATTCCATACCCTAATACCTGGGAATTGCCAGGTGGTGGCCGTGAGGGTGATGAAAGTCCTTTTGAGTGCGCAGCGCGCGAAGTTTTTGAAGAACTGGGGATACATTTGACTGAAGATTGTCTGCTTTGGAGTAAGGTTTACCCAAGTATGCTTTTTGAGGGGAAGGAATCCGTATTTTTGGTTGGTAAGTTAAGGCAGGAACAGTATGATAGTATCGTCTTTGGTGATGAAGGGCAGGGCTACAAACTGATGAGCGTTGAGGAGTTTCTTGGCTCAGATAGGGTTGTACCCCAGTTGCAGGATAGAGTGAGGGATTATTTGGAGGAAATGAAGTGGTTTATATAATTGGAACAACGACGTTAAATAAAAAAGTTAAACGCAGACTAGAAACTGGGCAATACTCTAAGGAAGAAGCTACATTCATCTATATGGAATATTTAAAGTTAAAGAAGCAGAGAGAAAGTGGTACGAAAGTAGCTGGGATTTCTATGGCCCTTATCTGGGGGTTGCTGTATGTTCTGTCTTTACAAGGTGAGAATAATCAAATACTTTCATTTTCAGAATATTTTTTGTTTTTGATACTGTTTGAAGGAATTGTTCTATTTGTTTATTATCTTACGTTTGGTATTTTTAAACAGCAGATTCATAGCGCAATGAAAGAACACTATACAGATGTGATTGAAGAATTTAAGAAGAATAAGGAAGATTCAAAATGGAAACATGGCAAGAGTTAAAAGTTACAGTGAAGCGTGAGGGAGAGGAATTGGTCTCCAATCTCTTGATTGAGCTGGGGGCGCAAGGTGTTGCGATTGAAGACAGCATGGACTATGTGGGAAATGTGGACCGCTTTGGTGAGATTTTCCCTGAGGTGGAACAGCAAGAAGAAATCGTGGTGACAGCCTACTATCCTGATACGGTTGATGTAGCAGTGGTTGAGGCAGATTTGCAGGCTCGCCTGGCAGAATTAACTGATTTTATGGACCTAGGAGAGGTCAAGATGGGCACGACTGACTTGGCTGAGGAAGACTGGGCAGACAACTGGAAGAAATATTACGAGCCAGCCCGCATTACTCATGACTTGACCATCGTTCCGTCCTGGACAGACTATGAGGCGACTGCTGGGGAAAAGATTATCAAGCTAGATCCTGGTATGGCCTTCGGGACAGGAACCCACCCAACTACCAAGATGAGCCTCTTTGCCTTAGAACAGGTTCTTCGTGGCGGTGAAACAGTGATCGATGTGGGGACTGGATCAGGTGTCCTTTCTATCGCTAGCTCGCTGCTTGGTGCCAAGGAAATCTTCGCCTACGACCTAGATGATGTGGCAGTTCGTGTGGCTCAGGAAAATATTGAGCTCAACCCTGGCATGGAAAACATCCATGTAGCGGCTGGAGATTTGCTTAAGGGTGTGGAGATTGAGGCAGATGTCATCGTGGCTAATATCTTGGCGGATATTCTCATTCATCTGACAGATGATGCTTATCGCTTGGTCAAGGACGAAGGTTACCTGATAATGAGTGGGATTATCAAGGACAAGTGGGACATGGTGCGCGACTCGGCTGAGTCAGCTGGATTTTTCCTTGAAACCCACATGATTCAAGGGGAATGGAATGCCTGCGTCTTTAAGAAGACCAAGGATATTTCAGGTGTGATTGGAGGCTAGCATGCAGCAGTATTTTGTCAAGGGTATTGCTACCTCGCCAGTCACCATTGAGGACAAGGAAACCAGCAAGCACATGTTTCAGGTCATGCGGCTGAAAGAAGATGATGAAGTTACCTTTGTCTTTGAGGATGGTATCAAGCGTTTGGCGCGCGTGCTAAATGTTGAAGCCCGTCAGTTTGAATTGCTCGAAGAATTAGCTGACAATGTAGAACTGCCAGTCCAAGTGACCATTGCATCTGGATTTCCCAAGGGAGACAAGCTGGAGTTTATTACTCAAAAAGTGACGGAACTGGGAGCCAGTCAGATTTGGGCATTTCCAGCAGATTGGTCGGTCGCCAAGTGGGATGGTAAGAAATTGGGTAAAAAGGTTGAAAGCTAGAAAAAATTGCCCTTGGAGCAGCAGAACAAAGCAAGCGTAATATCGTTCCAAGTATTCAGCTTTTCGAGAAAAAAGCAGATTTTCTAGCTCAGTTTGACCAGTTTGATTCAATTGTGGTGGCTTATGAAGAATCAGCAAAAGAGGGAGAAGCTGCTGCGCTCCTGCAAGCAGTCGCTGGTCTTGAAAAAGGAGCCAAACTGCTCTTTATCTTTGGTCCAGAAGGCGGTCTCTCATCAGCAGAAATTGAAAGTTTTGAAGCTAAAGGAGCTGTTCTTGCAGGACTTGGCCCTCGCATCTTGCGAGCAGAAACAGCACCACTTTACGCCTTATCAGCCCTTAGTGTTTTAGTAGAATTAGAGAAATAAGAGGAAGAAAATGGAACAAAAACACCGTTCAGAATTTTCAGAGAAGGAACTTTGGGACTTAACAGCCCTATACCAAGACCGTGAGGATTTCTTGCGTGCAATCGAGAAAACGCGCGAAGACATCAATCAATTTAGCCGTGACTACAAGGGCAAGCTTCACACTTTTGAGGATTTTGAGAAGGCCTTTGCGGAATTGGAGCAAATCTATATCCAGATGAGTCATATTGGCAATTATGCCTTTATGCCTCAGACGACAGACTATAGCAATGAAGATTTTGCTAATATCGCCAAAGCTGGGATGGAATTTGAAACAGACGCCAGCGTAGCCTTGACCTTCTTGACGACGCCTTGGTGGCAGCAGACGAGGAAGTCTTGGACCGTTTGGGTAAATTGCCTCACTTGACGGCAGCTATTCGTCAGGCTAAAATCAAAAAAGCCCACTACCTAGGGGCTGATGTGGAGAAAGCTTTGACCAATCTCGGTGAAATCTTCTACAGTCCACAGGACATTTATACTAAGATGCGTGCTGGGGATTTTGAAATGGCTGACTTTGAAGCCCATGGCAAGACCTACAAGAACAGCTTTGTAACTTATGAGAATTTCTACCAAAACCACGAGGACGCAGAGGTGCGTGAAAAATCCTTCCGTTCTTTCTCAGAAGGACTTCGTAAGCACCAGAATACAGCTGCAGCAGCCTATCTTGCTCAGGTTAAGTCTGAAAAACTATTGGCAGATATGAAGGGCTACGACTCCGTCTTTGATTATCTCCTAGCTGAGCAAGAAGTGGACCGTGCTATGTTTGACCGCCAGATCGACCTCATTATGCAAGAATTTGCGCCAGTCGCTCAGAGATACCTCAAGCATGTTGCCAAGGTCAATGGTCTTGAAAAGATGACCTTTGCTGACTGGAAGCTTGACTTGGATAGCGCCCTCAATCCTGAAGTGAGTATTGATGATGCCTATGACTTGGTCATGAAGTCAGTCGCACCATTGGGTCAAGAATACACTCAAGAAATTGCCCGTTACCAAGAAGAACGCTGGGTGGACTTCGCTGCTAATAGTGGCAAGGATTCAGGTGGTTACGCAACGGATCCATATCGTGTGCATCCTTATGTTCTCATGAGTTGGACTGGCCGTTTGAGCGATGTCTATACCTTGATTCATGAGATTGGGCATTCTGGTCAATTTATCTTTTCAGACAACCATCAGAGCTATTTCAACGCCCACATGTCGACCTACTATGTCGAAGCACCATCAACCTTCAATGAATTGCTTTTAAGTGATTATTTGGAGCACCAGTCTGACGATCCGCGTAAAAAACGCTTTGCCCTTGCTCACCGTTTGACAGACACCTACTTCCATAATTTCATCACCCACCTCTTGGAAGCAGCTTTCCAGCGTAAGGTTTATACATTGATTGAAGAAGGAGAAACCTTCGGAGCAAGCAAACTTAACAGCATTATGAAGTCAGTCTTGACGGATTTCTGGGGAGATGCCATTGAGATTGATGATGATGCAGCTCTGACCTGGATGCGCCAAGCTCACTACTACATGGGCTTGTATAGCTACACTTACTCGGCAGGGCTAGTCATCTCGACAGCTGGTTACCTTCATCTGAAACATTCAGAAACTGGAGCTGAAGATTGGCTCAATCTCCTCAAATCAGGTGGCAGCAAGACACCGCTTGAGTCAGCCATGATTATCGGAGCCGATATCTCAACGGACAAACCACTCCGTGATACCATCCAGTTCTTGTCAGACACGGTTGATCAGATTATCACATACAGTGCGGAGTTGGGAGAGTAAGGGAATAGAGAGGTCGTTCTAGAATGATGCTAATGAGACTTTGCTTTATTTGTAGTGATTGTCAAGAAAAGTGTTGAGGGTCGTAATTGCAAAGCAGAATTAATAACGGAATCGGTATTACTAATCATCCTTTTTATTTTCTATATGATTGAATTTAGTTAAGAAATTGATGAGGAACTATATATTACAATTTATAGTTAAGTTGTTTTATGTAATTATAGATGCAAGGTATAGATTTATAAACAATTTCTAAGAATATCGTAATTCTTTAAAAATATAGGAATATATGATAAAATATAAAATGTAAACGCTTAAAAAGAAAGGTTGGATTAATGAAAAAGGAAAAAGTGCTGATTGGTTTGGGAGTTGCAACTGCAATAGTAACTGCTTTTAATGGTCATGTCCAAGCAGATGAGGTTACAAATAAACAATCGAATAAAACTACTGTCAGTCAATCAGAGACCAAAAAGGATGTTGAAGTTTCAGAATCAGATGTAAAAAATGCAGAAGTAAAACTAAACAAAGCAATTGATGAAGAAAAGAATGCTCAGAAGATTGTTGATAAAACGCAACAAGAGTATGCATCTGCTGTAACAAATAAGAACAAAGCAGATGACGCTTTGAAACAAGCTCAAGAATTTGCTAAACAAGCTACACCTGAGAAAATTAAAAATGCAGAAAAGGATCTTGCCGCAAAACAAGTAACTGTCAAGAAAGCCGAAGAAAATTTGGCTGGAGTAAAACAAGGTGAGAAACAAGCTCAGACAAGTGTCGAGAACCAACAAACAGTTGTTAATAAGGCAAAAACTCAGGTTGATCAAAGAGCAGCAGACGTAAAAAAGGCACAAGACAAAGTAAGGGTAGCAGAGGAAACTTTTGATTGGAATACATTACGTGAGGTGCAACAAGCAACTGAGAAATTAGATGCGAAGGTGAAAGCTGACCAAGCTAAAGTGAGTTCTTTAACTAGTGAGTTCTCAAAAGCACAACAAGAAAGAAAAGCACTTGTAGAAAGAGGAAATAAGAACCGTTCTACTCTTGAAAAGAATTTAAAATCAGCTGGGAATGAGTTTTTAACAGTTACGGTCCCTCACGAGATTCAATCAAATTCTGTTAGCGAGAGTGATTCCAAGACTCCTCCACTTGAGGAAAAAACTTTCGTAGGAAGTGATGGGAAGACATATTATGTTGCTGCAAATGAAGATGTGAATTTTAGCGGAGAAAGAACAGAAACTATCGTTGTTTCATCTAAAGATTATGTCAGCGATCCTCATGTGGTTGATTATAAAAAGGTTTCTGAAGAAGTTCGTAAATACTTAATTGAATTGCGTAGAATCAATGGTATTGATATTCCAGTGCCAGCTGTGACTGACAAGGCTCTGAGATATGCAAAAGCGAGAGCAAATGAAATGGTGGCAAATAATAAATTGTCACATGATACAAAATTGAAAAATCAAGATTTTGGTTTTAAGGATGCGACTGAAAATGCAACAGCTGGTTCGGTTCCAGAAAAGAGCCTGTTAAGTGAAAAAGAACTTGCTTATAAAGAGGTCCTATCTTACTTTAATGATTATAGTAATGCCTCGTTATATGGCTCATCAGATCCAAAAGAAGCACATAGACGTAACTATGGTCATAGAATTCCATTGCTAGCAGCTTCTGGGACAGGGATGGCTGTCGGAGCATCCTCTAGCGAAAAAACAAGCTATGGAAATTATGGAGTGTTAACATTTATTAGCGAGAATAAAGATGTTTATGGAATACTTCCTTCTGGAGCTGAAGAGTATAGTAGTTATTTTTTAGCAAGAGCAGAAAATAAAGATAGTAATCCAGATTATAGCGAATTTTACTTTAATGGGAAACGAGTAAAATTCTTGCCTAAAATAACCTTCCGTTATGTTTGGAATGAAATCACGCATCCTAAAAATCCAGCCTATACTAAAGCGAAAGAAGCTTTAGATAATTTTAATCGAAAACAAAGAAATGAAGAGACTGTGGCAAATGAAAAACTATCGTCTCTAAACAATAACCTTACCATTGCTAAAACGACTTTAGATAAAGATAAAAAAGAACTAGACAAATCTAAAAAACGTCTTGTGGATTTGACAAAACAAAATAAAGCTAAGCTAAACGTTTTGAAATCAGCACAAGCAGAATTGAGTAAACAACAAACTTTGCTGAGTGCTGCTAAAACTGAGTTTTTGAAACAAGAGACTGAACTAAATCGATTGAAAGTAGTCAAAAACGATAAGATAAAATTCGTTAAGACTGCTGAACAATCACTTAAAAATGCTAAAAAAGAGTTGGATACAGCACATCAATATGTTACAAATCTCAAAAATGCTCCAAAAAAACTCGATGAAGCTAAAAAACAATTGATTAGAGCTAAACAAAAGGTTGAGGAATCTAAAAAAGCGCTCGATAATGCCAATGCTAAATTAAAACTTGCTAATGCTAAAAAAGAGGCTGCTAAAAAGGAATATACGAAAGTATCTGAATCATATAAACAATATTTATTGTTAAAACAAAAAGCAGCTTCGAAAGGAAGTTGGATTCAATCCTCTGGTCGTTGGTGGTACAGACACAACAATGGTTCTTATACAACTAATGGTTGGGAACTAATCGATAGTACATGGTATTATTTTGACAGTTCAGGATGGATGCAAACAGGCTGGGTAAAAACAGGCGGTTCATGGTATTATCTTAATTCTTCAGGTGGAATGAAAACAGGCTGGGTAAAAACAGGTGGATTATGGTATTACCTCAATTCTTCAGGAGCAATGCAAACAGGATGGTTCACTGTTTCAGGGAAATGGTATTATGCTTATAGTTCTGGCGCTTTAGCAGTCAATACAACTACACCTGATGGATATCATGTCAATTACAATGGGGAATGGATTAAATAGAGAGTGCTATGCTATTTAAAAAGATTAATACAAACTCTCATTTTATTCAGTATAGTATAACCATCAAATATAGAGATTTACAACTAATTGCAATACATTAAAAATATACAAATTTTGAAAACAATATTGCAACATATATAAATTTTCCAATCAAATTTCTTGAAACCCTTTCCTTCTTCTGATAGACTAATACATAGTTTGAAAAAAGGAGACTTATCATGAAAAAATTTGTTGCTGAATTAATCGGTACATTTATGCTTGTGTTCATCGGAACAGGAGCTGTTGTTTTTGGAAATGGTGTTGAAGGTCTTGGACACCTTGGGATTGCTTTCGCCTTTGGTTTGGCAATTGTGGTTGCAGCTTTCTCAATTGGAACTGTTTCAGGTGCTCACTTGAACCCAGCGGTTTCGATCGCTATGTTTGTAAACAAACGTTTGTCATCTTCAGAACTTGTAAACTACATCCTTGGACAAGTAGTTGGAGCTTTCCTTGCGTCAGCTGCGGTATTCTTCCTCTTGTCTAACTCAGGCATGTCAACTGCTAGTCTTGGTGAAAATGCCTTGGCAAACGGTGTCACTGTCTTTGGTGGATTCTTGTTTGAAGTCATCGCAACTTTCTTGTTTGTCTTGGTTATCATGACTGTAACATCAGCAAGCAAAGGAAATGGCGCGATTGCTGGTTTGGTAATCGGTTTGTCCTTGATGGCTATGATCCTTGTAGGATTGAACATCACTGGCCTTTCAGTAAACCCAGCTCGTAGTTTGGCTCCAGCTGTCTTGGTTGGTGGCGCAGCTCTTCAACAAGTTTGGATTTCATCCTTGCTCCAATCGTTGGTGGTGTTCTTGCAGCTCTTGTTGCAAAAAACTGCCTTGGAACAGAAGAATAAGAAACGAAAAAAGAGTCCTGTTCTCAGTTTGAGGAACAGGGCTTTTTCTATGCAAACAAAAAGCACTCCCTTTTTGAATGGGAGTGTTTCGTGATTAGCTCAATTCTGCAACGATAGCCTTGATTTGTTCTGCAGTGTGAACACCTGCAACCTGTTTAACCACTTGGCCGTCTTTTTTGAAGAGAAGGGTTGGGATAGACATGATTCCAAAGGCACGAGCTGTGTTTGGATTTTCATCAACGTCCATTTTAACGATTTTCAAGACATCTTCTGAAAGTTCTTCAGACAATTTGTCCAAGATTGGACCTTGCATACGACATGGACCACACCAAGTTGCCCAGAAGTCTACCAAGACCAAACCGTCTTTTGTTTCTTGTTCAAATGTTGCATCTGTAATTGCTTTTGCCATTGTATTTCTCCTTTTTAATTATATTGGCTTAAATCTTGTTTCATGAGATAGAAGAAAACATCTCCATAAGTCCCATGGTAGTCCAAATCATGACCATTGTAGGTTAATTTTTGGACAGTGTAGTAATCCGCAACGCCGATAAGGCAGGCGTGTTGAGAACGTTCAAAGTCTTGGTAAGACTCGAAAGTCATGGTTCTCTCTTGTTTGCTGGCGTCTAGATAAGTAATTTCGATCATATAAAACTCCTTTGTTGTTCGATCTTGACTTTATTGTACTCCTTGAAAAGAGGAATGTCAAGAAAAATGATTGCGCACGCAACTTTTTTTAAAATCTGATTAAGAAATGAAGTCAAGACTCGTTTCCAGTCTTTCCTCGACAGCCTTTTGCAGGTAAGCTAGAGTTGTCTGTCCCTCGTCAGTCAGGCAGATAAAACTAGCCCGTCTATCCTGATCGCAACACCGGCGACTAAGCAAACCGCAGTTTTTTTCTTCTAGTCGGGCCACCATTCGAGAAACAGCGCTTGGGCTGAGATGGAGTTTATCTGGCAGGTCAATCTGGCGTAGAGATTTTTCTTGGGCCAAATCCAGATAGTAGAGCAAGTAAAACTCTTTCAAGGTCAACCTTTGTTCAGTCTGCTGGGCGATGGTTTCTTCTAACATGGCTTCCATTTCCTTTTGACGGCGGTTGTAGTCAAACCACTTTTCCAAATAGGTCATTGCTTACTCCTTTCTTTTCAAAGTAAAAATCACAAAGTCATAACTAACTGTCTTTGTAACACAAGATGATTGCGCATGCAATTATTATACTACTTTTATCTAATCCTTGCAAGCAAGAAGAATTCCAATATTTCCTTGAAATTTTCTGAAAAAAGAGTAAACTGGTATGCAAGAAGTCTATTTCGTGGAGTTTAGGATGAAATTATATGTTCAATTAATGATTCTCTTTGTGATTTCTCTAATCGGAGAGGGAATTTCTAGTTTCTTACATCTGCCCATCCCAGGCAGTATTATTGGTTTGATTATTCTCTTTCTAGCCCTACAATTCAAGTGGTTGAGAACCAGGCATGTCAACATGGTCGGGAATTTCTTGCTGGCCAACATGACCATTCTCTTTTTGCCACCAGCAGTGGGTATCATGGAAAAGTTTGATGTGATTGCTCCTTATCTTTTGCCTATCGTCTTGATTGCCTTTTTTGCGGCTGTCATTAACATTGTCCTCATCGCCCTAGTGGTTCAGTTTATCAAGCGACGATTTGAGGGTGACTATGAGAAAGGAGGAGCCAAATGAGTGAATTTGTTTCCAATCCTCTATTTGGGATTGCATTATCTATCTTAGCTTATCTAGTAGGGATGTTGATTTACAGACGTTTTCCCCATCCTTTGACAACGCCCTTGCTTTTGTCGACTATTTTTATCATTATTTTCCTTAAGGCGACGGGTATTTCTTATCAAGATTATTACCAAGGTGGGGTTTATCTGAACAACTTGATAGTCCCTTCGACGGTGGCTCTAGGGATTCCGCTTTACAAGAGTTTTCACCTGATGAAGCACCATGCACGGAGTATTCTCTTTGGTAGCCTGCTAGCAGTGATTGTCAATACTAGTTTTACTGCTATAGTAGCGAAAATATTTGGTATGGACTTTTTCCTAGCCATTTCTCTCTTTCCCAAGTCAGTGACAACCGCCATGGCAGTGGGAATCACAGAAAAATTGCAAGGCTTGACGACCGTGACCTTGGTCGTCGTAGTGGCAACTGGGATTTTAACCAGTGTTATCGGACCAACCCTTTTGAAGTGGTTGAAGATTGATGATCCAGTTGCAGTGGGACTTTCCCTCGGTGGGACAGGTCATGCTGTCGGAACAGGAACGGCCCTTCGCTACGGCTCTGTAGCAGGAGCCATGGGTGGTTTGGCTATCGGTATTACTGGTATTCTCTACGTATTTGTAAGCCCCATCGTAGCCAGTTTGATATTGAGTTAAAAAGCAAGGAACTTAAATTCCTTGCTTTTTCAAATTGTATGTTATAGGTTTTTACTTTCCCAATTTGTAAAATTAAGCTAGACAGAAGCAGATTCTTAGTTAAAAATCACTTCTCTCACTTTCTTGCCGTGTTCCATTAATCTTTATAGACAATATACATAAATAACCAAAAAACACCTAGGACTATTTTAAAATCCTGGATATTTTTTCTGATGTGCTAAGAAATATTTTACGCAAATACAGATAATAAAGGCCAAGCAATCCTAGAACAACCAAATCAACGAAAAATTGCCAACCAAAAACCTGAATGCGATTCCTAAAAAGACTGGTCAATAGAATCAACAGAGCATCTCCCCAGAAAGCAAGACCAGCCAAAGTAAGGGCTAATTTTCTTCTGAAAAAATAGAAAATCGGACTCAAGGTAGCAGCTAACAAATGGCTAAACCACACAATTACAAAGACAACAGGATAATGGCTAAAGTAAACCATAATAGCTGAATTATAATGTTCTGCAAAATAAGTCTGGTTACGCGTCATTACCATGACAAAATCATAGCAGCCTATCAAATTCAAGAAAAATATAAACACTGCAAAGCTAAGACCAAAGCCAGTAATTTTTTTCATTTCATTAACCCCATTTCTTCAAAAGCTTGAATAAAAAAATCGCTCTTCAACAAGGCCAAGCCTTGATTGACATCACCTAAAACCATAAGGCTGTCGTCTTTTTGGATGTTAAAAATTTTTCTCGCTCGTGCAGGAATGACGATTTGTCCCTTTTCACCAACAGTTACCGTTCCAAAAATATACTTCCCTTCCTTGGCTTTAGTAGCAAAAGGAGAGACATCCCCATTAACCAACTCATCTAAGCTGATATCAAAAATTTCTGCCAAACGACTTGAAGAAATAATATCCGGTAAACTGTCGCCCAATTCCCACTTACTGAGAGTCTGACGAGATACGCCTGCTTTTTCAGCTAATTTTTCCTGAGAATAACCTGACTTTTTCCTTAGCAGAGCAATCGTTTCACTAATCATACTTTTCCTACCTCTTTCCTGAACTCATTATAGAGCTTTCTTGTCCAACTTTCAAGCATCTTTTATTGGCAAAATGAAAGTTTTTTTGTTAAAAATCATAGCAAAAAAGAAGCCCGTCTGAGCTCTAGTACAAATACTAGAACTTTTTATATTCCTAATTAACACCCAATTTGTAAAATTAAGCTAGACAGAAAAAGCCATCTATGTTAGGCTCAGATAAACTACCACATTTGTCTGAAAGGAACCAACATAAATGACCTATACTCATCATACCACAAACGAGCTTGTGATGATAGAGGCTTACTATCAAGAAAACATAAAAGTTTCAGATATTGTGACTTCACTTGGCAGATCAAAACAGACAATCTACAATGTCATCAACTATCTGAAAGAGGGCCGCTCTGCTTATGATTACTATAACCGATATAAAATCAATAAGAAACGCTGTGGCAGGAATAAAACCAGTCTTACGCAATCAGAAAAAGATTTTATCCAAACTCATTTAGAACAAAATTGGAGTCTTGATGTCATTAAAGGAACTTATTCATTTTTTTTAATCTAGTTAGAAAATGAGATAAAGAAAAGGATAGCCTCTCAGTGATGAGATGTTATCCTTTTTTTGACGTTTAAACTATTGCAAA